>Ga0335072_10000343_pt1 | contig 97821 bp, 92 predicted proteins | sample Lox_Sample_21_FD_206725 | JGI IMG/M metagenome (GOLD analysis project Ga0335072, IMG submission 206725) | Soil microbial communities from Loxahatchee National Wildlife Refuge, Florida, United States - Lox_Sample_2.1 | ecosystem: Environmental > Terrestrial > Soil > Wetlands | place: USA...
GCTTCCTGCTTTACAAATGACAAAGCCTCTCAAACTGCATTGACCGTGGACGTCGATTGCTCCTTTGCGAACAAACGATACCGTGATTTGGACCTCTGAAAAGTGCGAGTCTGAGCAATTGCATGCAGCTCTGCACTGCTCCCGCCAATACTAGGATTGGATAAAGCCGGACTCGCGATTTCTGCTACACTCATTGATCAAATTAGCAAAGACGGAGGAATCTAGATATGCTGTGATTGGTCGTGCAAAGTTATCGATGTGGATGATGCCCTGGTAAAAGCCACGCCGGTAAATGCCACGTCTCCTTTCCCTGAACTTCACATCACCACTCATCTCGCGCTGCTGTCGCCTACTACCAAAGCAACAGCGTAACTTAGACTCCCTCTCAATTACGCTTTCTGCCGAGATTGAGCTGGATTTCGAGCATTGCACTCCTTATTGCTGTAAGGAAAATGGCCTAGTTCGTTGCAAGTTGTGTCTTGGAGGTATCCTCTTCTGGCCTGCCTATTTCAATGTCGTTTCCAGCTGCTATAAAGTCCGTGCGACCAGTTGGGAAATGGTTTCAGCAGCAAGAACCTGCCGTGGCTCTTCAATCTTCGCTTGGTGATCAACTTGAATGGTGTCGGCGGTGATTTTTGCTCACTCCTGCAAAGCTTTCGGCTTATGAATTCCTTCCTGTTTGGCGTCCAAGACAGCTTCCCTACAATCTGCAAGTGCTTTGTTTGAGCATGTTCTCGCCTTCAATGGCTGCATCGAGGTGTCCCCGGAACTCAGCCTTTTCTTTGATCTCTGCGGTGAACCTCGCAATTCTCTTTGAAGATGATTTTCTAATTCAACCTTCTGCTCAGAAGTAGCCAAGAGTTCCGCATTGGCCACATCGAGGAGTCTCGCAGCTCAACCTTTGCTCCAGTCTCTGCAGCGAACGCGTCATTCGTTTGTTGAAGAAGATTGTCGAATTTGTCCTTCTGTCCGCAAGTGGCCAAGAGTCGCGCACTGATCGAGTCTAGCTGACTCTGCAATGCCTATGCTTTTGCGAATGGCTCCTGCAAAGGCTCCCCGACAGTGTTGCAGCGCATTTCAAAGTCGCGGCAGATGGAATTGACATGCGCGATTGTCAGTCCAGCGCGGCCGCCTGGAGGTTAGTAGCCAGGTTTTGTCTCACAGCTCAGGAGCTTCTCTAGGATTTCAGAGCCATGCCCAATAACCGAGTCACGGAAAACTGGGGCTCTGGCGAAACCGGCCAGAATACCAATCGTAGAAGGCCAATGATCCAGTAAGTGAGCACAGCTATGGCCAGCCAGGCTACCTGACACGCCTTCACCTCTGCCCATAGACGGAGAGTCTTGTTATTGTATCTCGATCCTCGAAACGGTGGAAGAGAGCATTAACCAATCAAATAACAAGGCTTGAATGAAAACCCTTAGGCTGGTTGGACAGCATCTCGTAAGTTGCTACATGAAGATTGCAATAAATCCGTGTTCTTGAGATATGCTCTCTCGGTGCGTGCTCTGGTACGAAATTGAGGCTCACCTGTAATGACACCTTATGATGCTGTTGCGACTTTGTTCCTACTGCGTAAGCTCAAGTAGGCGAACCATATTCAAGAATATTCTTCTTATCACATATTTCGGTACGAGACGTATGGAGGAAAGCGGAGCGGACGTTGTTGAACATTGGACCACAAGGAGGTGCATTGAGACTAAACGCCGGTCCATCATAGCTACCTGAAGCTTTGTAGCTTACGAACATGAAACGCGTCGGCTTCCATGAAATTTCCTTCGGTAAATTTACGTTTTAGCGGCCCTGTGACCGCCCTCACCGCCCGCCGCGTCCGGTATGGGCGTCGGACCCCGACCTCATCTGCCAGCCCGGTCCTTCAAGTATAAAGACGCACTTGTTGGCAACGCAAATCAGAAACTCAAGCAATCTCTCTCACACGATGCCTAGGCGCCCAAATGGGCCCAAAGCACCCGAATAAGCCCGAGCACCCGAATGAGCTCAAGCACCTGAATGTAGATAAATGCTCTTTGCCCAGTATCGTCTCACACCGCCCAACCTCAGGTTGGGTCAGTCCCTATAGGCTGCCAGGTCTACATCCGACCTGGCCAAGACCCTAACACGTGACCAAAACTTGTCCTGGGAGCAATTCGACCCTTCCTAGGGAGCCTAGATACTCCTGGGACCATTTAGGGTGTTCCCAGAACCGACTCAGCCTGTCCTAGGACAATTGAGGCCCTTCCTAGGAGCTTCAGCGCTCCCAGGACAGGCCAAACTAGTCCTGGGAGGAGGCTGCCCAATAGGATGTAACCTCATATTGCTATGGCAGCTTGGCAACGACTTGACCGCATTTTATGACCTAATTTGAGCTAGATCAGGCCTGGTAGACGCTGGAGACTGGTTGGCGCTGGAGGCTAGTGAATAGGGGGTAGCATTTCAAGGGCTAAGACAGAACTATCCATATCAATCGAATTTCATATCAAAACAAATCGTTCCATTTCTTGAAGCCCTTCGACTTTCTCATTCATCAACTCTGGGAGGAAAGACGGCCCTATATTCTCATACTTTGAATCGCCATTGGATACCTGCGTCCTTCTTAAAATATTCGGTGCTTCTGCCCCCTTGAAAACAACAACGTCATCTCCCTCTTGCATGGAATATGGACCAGACCCGATGAGCCCATTGTCTGTCAGGAATATCATCCGTGCGGGATATGTATTTCCAATATCATGGTCAAGCGCCAAAGCGTCTTCTCTAGGAATATGGATCCGAAAGAAGAATTTTCCCAGAGGGCCATCCGTAGGATCGCGGGTACTAAGGATTTCCTCGAGAGCTTTGATGTTGGTGCTGAGCGAAGAGAAATTCGCCCCGTACCACTGCACAAAATCTTCACCCGTTGGAAACCCAAAGTACTTCCATAGAGAACCATCCAGATCGGATAACATGACACGATTGTCTCTAACGATTAGATCGGAGTCTAAAGTCAGATACGATAGCCATGCGAGCGAGCGCCTTAGAAATTGCGGATTGTCCTCCCAGACATTTTGCAAAGTTGCGGCTTGGAATAACGTCCGCATAGGTTTGCTGGACACGACTGGAAAATGACCACCATGCTTTGCACGTATAAGCAGATCGGAAAATAGAAGAGTTCCACGGAGGATCTGGCTGGTCTTGTTAAGAGGCCCGGACATGACGAGTCGCACCCTCCCGACTCTGGTCCCGCTGACACGGAGCTCTTGATTTTCGAGGGAGATCTCGGCTCCCGGGGAAGATTCGAGTGATTTTAAACCCAAAGATTGACGTATGCGAGGCACAGACCTCCTGTTGTTCCATAGGTGATATGCCGGCACCCAAGACGGTACAAGCTCCTTCATACTATCTGAAGGAGGCACAAGGTATGAGCCTGCGATATCCAGGAACAGCAACTCGTGTGACATGGAAGGTAGCGTTTGCCATGCTGTGAGGAACAGCGAGGCATCTGCAGCGAAAACCTGTCCAAGTGGAATTCGATCATCGTATTCTACGGTAATAGCATGTTCTGTTAAACCCAACAGACCGTAAACAAAATCCTTTGGGTTGGTAGCCTGCAGATTACTCGCCTTGTGACTCAATCCGAACTTAAGTCGTGTATCTAGGCCACCGTCTTGGTGTAAGATCTCCTGCCGGATGTCTCGAAGCATCGCAAAGCATGACTGCTTGGTCAACCGTAAATTTGCAAGTACCATGGAGTTGACATGTCTATGAACGAAACGAGTTTCACCGTCAAGTACTTGTTTCACTCCTGAATGCTGCATCGCACTAACGTAGGTGAGCTTTCCCACCTCTATCTCCATTCGCAAGTAGTCCAAACAGTGCTGGACGGCCCGGACTTTCGTATAGTTGAGCGATTCAACCCCGTGAATGAAGGTGAATTCCCTTGCCAGACAAATTTCTTGCCATATCCAGACACGCGTGAAGTAAGGATGTTCTGGAAAAGCCATTATCGACCTCCATACCGAACTCTCTGGACCAATTTGATCCATTGAGGTTTGCTGGAATACTTCGTGCTTCATTATCCAGTCTAGATTGTAAACATCTTCTTTTGTTTCGAGTTCTCCAATGCTTTCAGAAAGCAGTAAAACCCCTTCAAAAGCTTGCTGAATAGCTTTGTCGGTGTACTCAAATTGGGGAGCCGCCTCAATGCTCCCAAAAACCAGGTGCGCGCTCCTATATATGTCTCGCATCATGTGCACCTGGCTTGACTTCTCTTTCAAGTCATCTTGATTAATACACAGAGCGTCTGCCCAAATCCTGAACCTGGGCAGCATGGATTCTAGTGCAAGTTGTTTCTCTACCGCTTGCGACTCTTCCACTGCTTCTGAGTTTTCTACCGCTTCTGAGTCTTCTTTTGGTCCCTCTTGAAAATTGTTGTCCCAAGTGAGGCTCAGATGCTGTAAATAATGGTGTTCAATATGTCTCAATGCTTTCCCTAAGTTTTCCGTAATGGAAACCTTCACCTCGATTCCATCTGGAGCCTGTACGGTTATTTCCAGTCTCGTGTCGGGATCTCCCCATACGTAAGAGAGTGCGCAGTACTCGGGCTCCTCTAGTAGCGATACTACGTGGAATCGCAAGCAAATCTCGTAACTTTGCGGAGAGGATCCTGCGGCAGACAAAATTTCCAATACCCGTATCTCAGATTTTGAAGTGTTGAGGGGATACAATTCATATATCATGGCTTTGGTGGGGCCGCCAGAAGCAGAACTGCTGGCCATGGCGAAACGCGCTGAAAGTTCTTTGTCCTCGCCGTTTTGGATGTTGGCTATGGGCTTATTTAGATTGTGGTAATCATCTCCTACAATGTTCTTGGTTCTCGAATACTTGTACGTAGGGATTGTTGAATGGTATGTAAAGCCAATACCGACACAATGCACCCCACAAAAACGTCGTTTACCTTGACTTCGCTCTGGAGACTGGGAGGCGCTGGAGACTGGTTAACGCTGGAGACTGGGAGGCGCTGGAGACTGGCTGACGCTGGAGACTGAGAGGCGCTAGAGGCTGGGAGGCGCTGGAGACTGGGAGGCGCTGGAGACTGGGAGGCGCTGGAGACTGGGAGGCGCTGGAGACCGGTTGACGGAGGCGCTGGAGACCGGTTGACGCTGGAGACTGAGAGGCGCTAGAGGCTGGGAGGCGCTGGAGACTACCATTCTCCAGCGCCTAGCTATCTCTGCCCTATATTTCTCTGGCCACTACATTTCTCTGGTCCCTACGTACTTTTCTCGTTTCTCTGGCCTCTACTTTTCTCGAGCCACTACCTCTTTTTGGCCCCTACCTTTTAAGAGACCAGGAGTTTTTTACTGCATGGAATCTTACGGAAGACTCCCTTAAAGTTCGTCAGTGGGCCACTGCTGAAGTCGAGTGCTACCTGTCGCAGCTTAACAAAATTCGCCAGAAGGCATTGAAATGGTCTGCCTATGCTCAACATGGCGCAGGTACAGCAGATCTACGCACGTCGCGCAGACTGCTGCACGCCCGCGGGCAGACGACCACCTGCCCTCCGCACGCCGCCTACGTCGTTGTGTATCTCGACCCTGCCTTGTCCTCCCCCTGCTGCGTTAGGCATGGTCTTACTGCATTCTGTCCATATCATTCATGCCTACCCCGCTATAAAGCCCTAGCCGACTACCCATCCTCTAGACGTTCCCCGACGCTTCGATCACCCCGCCGGCTATATAGACCTTCAGGTTTGCCAACAGCGTGGCAGACAGGTCCGGCTCAGCATGTAACATGTCCAACGAGGCATATCTTCCTCCGACATTCGCTATAGCATGGACGCCGATCCGCATCAGAGGCACCAGCAGAATGATGGCGATGGGCAATGAGAAGACTACAGCACGTGTTGGGCCCAGTACAACTCCACGCCGGTGCACGAGTATGAGGGCCTTGACTTTCGAAGAGCTTGCCTACATCGCTCCGAGCCCGCCGCCGTCCATCTCGGCCACTTCAATATCGACGACGGTTACGCCACTTATAAGTGATGCAACAAGTCCTATCTCTGCCATGGCACGGCGTCCATATCACTTCGTGCCCGTTTCATTGACAGGGAAGCGAACTCGCATATATGTGGCTCGTCAAAAGAAGAGTGACATCCATAAACAACAGCCTAGGCGGATGCTGCAGCTGTCTGGTAGAATTGTCGGAGAAAATCAGCCTTGAGAGCAACTCTCAGGGCGGCCTCCACCCTTGGCCCAGAAAGGGCTGAGCTCGCTTGTTGCGCGCAATAGTCCACCACAGCCTAACTAAGGGTGCTGTATGCACCCTAGATAGCTTAAAAGATGCGCCGACCTCAGTTCTATAGGTTCCTTCTGTCAACATATCTTACACGTCCTTTTGCTCTTTCCACAGCGATGCCAGTATTAGCGACGATGGAGATTAGTCGCCTATGAGAGGCACACCTATGAAGGTTTTTGCGAGGACCTAGCGCGTCAGAACACCGTCGCACATCTGTCCCAGCTCCAGCCACAGTTTCGGCGTCATCACACATGGGTTTCTACGTTGTCGCACATGGGTTTCAGTCGTCGCCGTGGTGTCCTAAAGGCTACTATTTAGGACGCTGCACGGTCTGCTCGGGTACCAGCGCTCATCGGTCTTGCTTCGACCTATCTGTCTGTCTGTCTTCAACCTGTCAGTCTGTCTGTCCATCACTTTCTGTCCATCTGATTGGCTAGCCAATCCGATTGCCTGCGCTTCTTTCCCCGCCTCACCCTCCCTCTCTGTAGATAGTTTAGATAGTGAGCTCTGGTACCGTTCTGGATGCAGAGCTGCTGCTTTGGCTTCGAGCAGCATCTCGACCGTTGGGCAGTCTTTCGGCAGCTTTTCACCACGCGGAGCGCGCTCCAAGGGTGACCAGCAGCCTAAGGGCCGAGTCGCCCACAATTCAGAAGCTTCAGAACATCCTTGGTGTCGATATAGGGACTCTCACCACCCAGGTCATGCGCGCTAGGAAGACTCGTAAACCCTTCAACGTTGGGGCTTCGATATATTCGCCTGCCCAGCAACTCCTTGCGAATGCGAGCGAGCCTTTAGCAGTGCTAAGAAGCTCATCACCCCGGAGAGGAACTCTCTGGGTGACAACATAATCTCGGTATTGGAGTGTTTGAGAGCGTGGTGGAACAGGGAATTTGACGTCGGAATCTCGACATGAGTAATTTCCATTTCCGTCTTTGGACCTGACCAGTTGCTGCTTCAACCTGAGGCGACCAAACCTGACCTTGGCCTGAGGCGAGCTTGTGACAAGCCCTGAGCAGCCGGGAGGGCCCTGGTTCGGTTCAGCGTTAGGGCCAGTTTGGTGGGCTCCCAGACTCGGCTTGCCTGGAGTTCAACCAAGCCCCTTCATCTACCGATGATGTAGCCGCCGGTAGGCCCCCTACGCTGCCAGCAAAACAAGCTCAATGTCGTATCCATTGCTATGATGAAATGAATCAAGAAGCCATTGACTAGAACGTTGTGCCGCAGTGCTATAGTGCCAGTAGAATACGAGCCACTCGCTTACAACACAGATACAGAGACTTATGTGGCAAAAACAGCACTCCATCCCACGCGGGATGTACCTCCTCTACGACTGAGTGGGGGGATCAAAAAATATCCAGTTTGGAGAAGTACGCTTAATGACGGTAAATGTGTCGGCAAAGAGGCGATTGTGGAGCAATGCTCGAAATTCTGCTTATAAGAGGATCTCACGTTCATCGTCGTTTTGAAGCAATGTGCAGGTGGGTGGTGTTAAGCTGCAGAAGAGATGAGAAAGTCCGTTTCGCGATCACTGCGGGTCAACACCGCGGCATGGTCTATCGGACCCCGCCGGCCCTTTCGACCAGCAACACTCAGTTTTGCATCGACAGCCGATACATCACCAAAAACGCAGAATGGGAAAAGACCATTTTGGACGGCTGGACGAGCTCTGTTGCTCTCGGCCTTCGCAAGTTCAATTGCATACGCCTTCGGAGCTGCTGAGGCGGGAAACCACTTTGAACGGCCGCAGCCAAGCGACTCTGGAGTTCCTGTCTATGGCACAACGAAGGATCTTGAAAGAGTAAGCCATCAAATGAGGTTCTCTGCAGTGCTCCTTCACGTCGGGATTCTCTGTAGGCTCCGTCATCTCCAACATTAGACAAGGAGCAAGATACTGACAAGTTGCCGGCAGGCTGTTGAAGAGTTGCGCGGAATATTAGGCGAAGACACGATCAGCACAGACGATGAAGACCTGCGTTCGCACGGCTACTCCGAATGGTCGTCCATCAACATCGATCAGCTCCCGGTGGCGGTGGCTTACCCGAAAAGTACGGAAGAAGTGTCACAAATAGCAAGAGTGTGCTCGAAATACAGAATGCCCATGATACCATATTCGGGAGGATCGAGCCTCGAGGCGAACTTCTCTGCCCCTTTTGGAGGAATGAGTATCGATTTCGCCTACATGTCAGAAATTCTTGCGGTGCACGAAGAAGATATGGATGTGGTTGTGCAGCCGTCGGTAGGCTGGATGGACCTGAATAACGCACTTCAAAAGACGGGATTGTTCTTCCCTGTGGATCCAGGACCATCGGCTATGATCGGCGGTATGGTTGGGACGTCATCGTCTGGGACAAATGCCATGAGATATGGGACGATGAGGGAATGGGTGCTAAGCCTGACAATCGTCCTGGCTGATGGCAGAGTCATCAAGACTCGGAAGCGACCCCGGAAGTCATCTGCTGGCTACAACCTCAACGGCATCTTTGTAGGGTCTGAAGGCACCCTGGGTATTGTTACTGAGATCACCCTGAAGCTGGCAGTCATTCCGCAAGAAACCAAAGTTGGCGTCGCCACATTTCCTACGTGAGTTCCCTGCATACCATGTATTCGCGGTCAATGTTTCAGCTTGGTCTAGCTGAGCGTGGTGATCCATAATCTGCGGTGTTATACTCGACTGGACTATTCTTAAGCATTGTTCCGGGTTAAGACTTGCTCCAAGACATTATCGCTAACTATACGGGGATGGACAGGATGCGAGACGCTGCTTCAGCAGCTATGCAACTAATCCGATCGGGCGTTCAGCTAGGAGCAATGGAGATCATGGACGACGTGCAGATGAATGTGATCAATCGGGCGGGTGCGACTCCGTTCAGGAAATGGGATGAAGTGCCCACTTTGTTCTTCAAATTCTCGGGCACGAAAGCCGGAGTGGAAGACAGCTTGAAGTTGACGACACAAATTGCGAAGTCGAACAAGTCGAAGGACTTCATCTTTGCGAAGACCGACAAGGAAGCACACGATTTGTGGACCGCGCGCAAAGAGTCTCTCTGGAGTATGCTGTCCTTGCGCAAGGAGGGAGATGAGGTATGGTCAACAGATGTTTGCACGCCGATCTCTCGACTGCCGGATATTATAGATACGTGGCTGTCATAGCAGTTTTTCCTATCGATTGCGACTAAGTTTAACGGGCAGAGAAATCTAAGGTAGAGCTGGATGGGCTAGGATTGTTCGCAAGCGTCCTCGGCCATATTGGCGACGGCAACTTCCACACCAGTATCCTTTACAACCGAACTGATCCCGCTGAGCGTGAAAAAGTAGAGCGGATGGTCCACAATATGGTTGAAACCGCACTGGAAATGGAGGGCACATGCACTGGAGAGCATGGTATAGGATTGGGCAAGAAAAAGAGTCTGGTTAAGGAGCTAGGCATTGACACGATTGGTGTCATGCAACAGATCAAGCGCTCTCTGGACCCGCATTGGCTGATGAACCCTGGCAAGATCTTCGATGGAGTTCCTCCTCAATCCACGAAAAGCAGACCTAAAGCCACTGCAGCATCCACACTTGAGCGGCCTTAAAAGCTCATTGAATGCAAGAAAGGTTATCTCTCAGACTGCCAGTCGTGAGAAATCATAGTTCCCAAAAGTACCACATAGGATCTAGTTTGAGACCACGGTAGAGCACTGTCAAAGTCATAGAATTTTGCGTACCTTTTACGATCAGATCCTTAACTTCTCCGAACGGACGTGAAGTGCATATCCTTCAACATTGTCTATTCCAGTGTCTAATGCACTATCAATGAGTCCTTGACGCTCAGATTCGTTCTAACAGGCCGACGTACAATTTCTTCAACACCCGATTCGCTTAGTCCCCATTGGGAGAACTGCGTGTACGTCGACTGGCGGACATAAGACCGAAGCGGGGAACTTCCGTGGTCAGCCAAGATGCTTCAGGTTTCCAGATGTCAGCCATCTTGGGCTGCAAGAACTCGAAGTTCGGGAATTGTGTGCTTGATTTTTTCAGCAATATGTCTAGATTGGTAATGCTATGCAGTGTGATCAATCACATAGAAGGTCGGACATCCGCCAGGAAGCTTGATTGGGTTATCGGAAGAGGTAAGGTAAGATACAATGGATCATTGTACGATCTTCGATACATCATGAACCGCCTTCGCGAATAAGGGTTGCGCGGTGCCAAAATCTGACGTAGAGATCGATGTGAGAGCGTGGACAAGAAAGATATGTCGTTAATCCATCTTTGTGTGCCTTTGCTATTCCGAAGCTCTGCGAAGTCGCGACTTTCGCCTCTACCTTTCACATAGTCCTAAGTTCTTTTTGAAGGAGTCCATCATAATCATAGCACATATCAACGGACTCTGAAAGCGATATGTCTGCGAACGAAGACGCCCGGACCCAATGGCGGAGCCTCGAACTTCTCACTCAAAACCATGATTCTATGGATCCGAGAGAATCACAAGATGACTCCGAGAAGTCGCTTTCTGGCCGAGATGATGGCACGATAACAGAGAAGCCTACTTTGCCAAAACCCTCGGATCCCAGTCAGTTCCCTGACGGAGGCCTAAGGGCATGGCTTGTGGTAATTGGAGCTTTTTGTTGTATTTTCTGCAGTTTTGGATGGGTTAATTGTAAGGCCGAGCCTGCTTCGTGTCACCGAGACGTGCACTGACAGCGCCACTCCACAACAGGCATCGGGATATTCCAAGATTATTACCAGACGCATCAATTACAGCGCTACTCTCCAAGTGCAATATCCTGGATAGCGTCTCTTGAGCTATTCATGATGTTTGCAGGAGTAAGTTCAGCAAATTCGAGTAAGCGGACGAGACTGATGATCATAGGGCCCTATCATTGGAACCTTCTACGATAATCATGGACCGCGCTACATCTTGATGTTGGGTACCTTTTTCCACGTATTCGGCCTAATGATGACCTCCATATCTACCAAATATTACCAACTCATACTCTCGCAAGGAGTATGCAGTTCAATTGCAATAAGCTGCCTCTTCTACCCAGGTATGTCTCTGAAGTAGCGCTTGATATACAACGCCAATCTTCCCCAGCATTAAATTGCGTCAGCACTTGGTTTTTCAAGAGACGAGCATTCGCCATTGGCATCGTGGCCGGAGGCTCAAGCCTCGGTGGAGTGATCCTTCCAATCATGGTAGACCACCTTGTGACGGAAGTTGGATTTGGTTGGGCTATACGGATCTCCGCATTTATGATCCTCGCACTGCTCATTATTGGCAACCTGACAGTGGTATCACGACTCCAACCAAGCCCGAGGCCTATCACCCTTCGACAATATATTACTCCGCTGACGGAGGTTCCTTATCTGCTCACAACCATTGCCTCGTTTCTGTTCTATCTGGGATTGTTCTTGCCCATAAATTATATCCAGGTGCAGGCAATCACGTACGGCATGTCTGCACCACTCGCCGCTTACCTGATTCCCATTTTGAATGCTGCGAGGTATGTGTTCCCTAATCCTCTTCACTCCTATGCCGCTAATGTCTCCCAGCCTCTTTGGGCGAATTCTTCCCGGTTGGGTTGGAGACCAACTAGGGCGCTACAATATGCAAATTGTCATGTGCTTCTTCTCTGGTATTATCGTGCTTGCACTGTGGCTTCCAGCGGCTGGAAACGCTCCGATTATAATCTTTGCGGCACTGTATGGCCTCGGATCAGGAGCCTTTGTCTCTCTGAACCCTGCCATGATTGCTCAGATTTCAAATATCCAAGAGATCGGCGTCCGTCTCGGCACTGAGTTCGCCATTCTCTCAATTGCAGGGCTGGTCGGCAATCCCATCGGAGGTGCTTTGGTCGTCCATGATCACGGACGCTTTCGCAGCCTGCAGATATTCTGTGGCGTCGTGCTTCTAGCTGGAAGCGCTACCTTCATCTTTGCAAGGGTTTCTTTGGTTGGTTTCAAGTTCTACGCAAAGGTTTAGAGTGACTAAATGTGAGGCACGCGGATTTGATCGCGACATCAAGTTAGAGGATCTGTCGGTAGCACGGAGTACATTAAATTGTACATTATGATGTTCACACTGGCATTAGGAAAGAGATTGCAATATGGTGCACTTCAGCAAAGTCCTTTTGATCATGCCAAAAGACGTACTTGGTGTGGAGACCGCGGTTTCCACCTCCCAGGTCTACAAAAGCTTGGAGCTTTTCCTTTCTTGCGTTGGTGGCGTTCGGTGGCTGTTCCTAGCCTGGTAGGGCTTGATAGGTGTGACAGTTAGGCGGGGAGATGCTTAGTAAAATGCTTACTTCCGAGCCGTCGTTTGTGCGAAGCTGAATCTAGCGTTTTACGAAGCTTATTGTCCGTACGAATAAGACCTTGATGAATCATGCGAAGGTGAAAATATCTCTAAGCGATCGTGCGACCTATCTGCAGAATGCCAAAGGTCAGACAGACTTGTACGAGGTGCTCCATGCGCCGACAGAAGTGCGATCGCAAAGATCCATGTACGAGATGCGTTCAAAGTAACGTGGCCAGCTCTTGCACGCGGAAATGGCCAGACGACTATGATCCCAAAATCCATCGTTCATATCCCAAAAGTAAGGATGTACAGTCTCATCTCCAAGTCTTACCTCCTGGCTCTGTCATCAGTGGGAGGGAACCCCAAGATGACGCATACGACGCATCACTCGCACAGGATATCACGACCATACAAAATGCTACAGCCACAGGCGGACCGTCTTCATCGCAAAGTAAATTTCAGAGCCAGGATTTGAGCACCCAGCGCCGACTTGGACGTATTCTTACGAACGATAAGAGGAAAGAGGCTTCGAAAGAACCCCGCCTTTCGCGAGCAGGAATCGACCCAAGTTCGTTAGAATCCCTACCAACGAACGAAATTCTCAAGCCATATTATTCGGAGCGGAACAGCTTCCAGCCATTAAGGGACCCAGGCGCTGGCTCGACCAGTCCCAGGAGTCATCCTGAAGTCGGCTTTGCGGAGATATGCCCTAAGACTATTGAGAGGCGCTACCTTCAAACGCTGTTGCCAACCGCAAGGCAAATACTGCAGCTGGTTGATTACCATAGCACATGCTTACTTTGGTATCACCGCTGTCTTCATGGTCCGACATTTCGATCGGAATTGCTCAAGGCACTAGAGGACCCCGATGGCCTCCAGTTGAAACGTCTCGATCTTCAATGGTGTGCAATTCTGTTCGCCATCATGGCTTCAAGCTTGACATGCGCAACCGACGACATCGCTCGGAGTTGGGGTTTCTCCAAGGCTGAGAAAAGTAATTTGTGTAGGAAGTGGTACAGTGCCACTATTTCATGCCTGTACCTCGCAGACTACACGTCAAATATTCATGTGTACTCCATCCAGGCAATACAGGCATTGAGCATGGCGGCTCACATTCTAGGCTTTTCAAATGAGCAATTCGTTTACCTCGGCGGCGCCATTAGAATAGCACAAAGCTTAGGCTTGCAACGACTTGCCTACGACATTGAAGTGGACAATGCCCTGGCGGATGGCATTCTGATGTCGCAAGAAAGGAAAGATAAATTGACTAAGAGGGAGATGGGGAGGAGAATATGGGCCCAGTTATGCATTCAAGACTGGTTCTCTACTCCAGCCTCCGATATGTACTTCATCAACAAGCTTCATTTCACAACTCTCAAGCCTAACCGGTTTGATGATGAGACGATGAGCCTGGTAGATGAGGATGTGCTGGTCGGAACAGATTTCGGCAACTACTTCTACGACATTGCAGTGGTGGCGGCGGACTTTCACGATGCCATCACCTGCGCAGCTACTTTACCTGCAAAATATGAAGAAGTTTTGAAGTATGACTCAAGAATGCGCGCCATTGCTGCCGAGGCGATGCCTCGATCTTTGTGTTTCACTGACGCCACTGAAAATTCAAAGCCGCAATGGGCTCGATGGGCAAGGAGTTCCGCCGATATTGTCCTTGCGCACAAGCTCATTATGGTTCATCGCAATTTTCTAGCCAAAAGTTTTACTGATCAGAGATTCGCCTACACCAGGTGGGCGTCGATCGCAGAGTCGAAAACGATACTACGCGAGGTCGAGATTGCAACTGCTGACAAGGCAAGACCAATGCTATGGACCGACCAGGTATGACAATATCCATCCATTACGCAGTCGGCTCTTCTAAAGCAGGATTGACCACTCCCTGGTACTAACGTTTTAACAGGCCTTCATGGTTGCTGCTGGTATTACGTTATGTCTCGACATGCTCCATCGCAAGGAGTTCGAAGCAGAGTTCACTGAACATCGGCAATGTGTTGAAAAGGCACTTCATCTCCTCCGCAGATACGATGATAGCACATTAGCATTACGTGGGGTCCGGTTGTTGTCTTCACTGCTTACGGAAGTGATGTCTAAGCAGAAGCCATCGAAGGACCGTTACAATGCCAACCAGCACAGCAGATCTCATGATTGCGAAGGCGATCCCCCAACCTGGCCTGAAAATCGCCACAGAATTGAGACGTTGCTAGCTGTGGATGAACCGAATAATACTGCAGATGGCCCGCTCCCCAATACGTCCACCGCGGTCTCCGAGCGAGTGGACTGCCACGCGAACACCATGGTAGGAATTACACCTGTTGGAGGTGTTGGCATAGATGATAACATCCTGCAATCTACGAACGATTTCGATCCGATGAACGCTTACGGTAGTCTGAGCAAGCCCAGCGACAGTGGCCTAGTATCAGATCTATCCTGGACCGATCTATTCGCAGAATACTTTCCCGCGCAGAGTGGATTCGAGAATGCCTTTCTTATCGAAAATCTCTTCTCATGAGCGGAGGGGCAGCCCAGGCGTCATTAGAACTAACCCATAGTCTGCAGCAAATTAGGGGTCCCGTCGACCACACTTTGGAAGCTGGGTGGCTTCGCTCGTTCGTCTGCCACAAGTATGTGACGCGCAGTGAACATATTCTTCCTGGAGATGGGCTCCGCTGCTTGAGAATTGGACCAGAAATTCTTCGACCCATTTTGCTGTTCAGGCTGAACAGTTTGATTGCCGCGGAGATACTCTTGCTCCCTGCTGCCACTGACGGATCGATGGCCTACTTGCGGGCCTCTCCAGAATGTCGCCAAAGGCTCATGTGGTTGTAGATCGTTGTGGGGGCAAGCGGAGAGTCAAGCGTTGGAGACTTCGTCATCCCGAATCGGCTTCATGTTTGATGTCTGTACCCGAACACTTCCAATTCTTGATGCTTAACTTCGCGTTGCCTCTAACCCAAACAGACCTCCTCTCAACCTTCTTCAAGGTCCTCTGAATAGGTGTAATTGGTCAGTCGTGTGAGTGGAGGCGCCAGTGTCCGCAATCCACTCTTGCATAGGGAATTTGCGTTCTGATTCTTGTGGGTGTTCGGCAAATGCCTCTTCACCCGCAGAGCTTAGAGCACTGTCCTCTGAGCTGGTTTGTACGTCGACAGTGGTATGGGTATTGGTTTTGTGTAACCCACGACGGCTTTTTCGTGCGCCCCGGGTGATAGCTCGGACATCACCCATATGGTCTTGGATTTGCGGACATTGGTGCCACTTATGGTCCCCCTTGTACGCATGAGGAAGTAGGCGTGTGGCTGTTCGCGCAAGCGTCGTGATCGGCATGCTAGACGATTGGATGGATCGGTCGACGGTGACTCAAAGTAGCGTCGGTGCTGGACGCGCTCGAATTGACTGCGCACGGCCAGGGCTTTCTCATTAGTCTTCAGAAGGGACTCCATCTCCAGCAGACGTTGCAGGGTATATCGATATCTTTTTCTCTTCGGCACTTAATGGCGCCGCGCACGGTATCGTATGCGGGTGGAAGAGTTGTAAGGAGCTGTTGGAACATCTGTGACTGGTCGAATGCGCCTTTCATTCCAGGATTGACGGCCTTGACATGCCTGGTAAGGCGTTTGATTTCTGTCCAGGCGTCTTGGATTGTACCGTTTTCAGGCATTCAGTATGTTAAAAGCTCGTGAAGGTGTTGTCGGTCGACGGAGGGCCTTTTCTCGGTGTATCTCTTTTGTCGTTCCGCATCCCTCGATGCGTTTCCGATCCATATCTCCCAACGCAGATGTCAATGATATATTGTGCTTTGCATCAGCTTTGTCCAGGCCTCCCACGTCTGTCATTGGTGCGCCAACGATTGCTAGCCATATTCCTTCCTTGTTTAAAGTGGCATTCCAGCAGTTTAAACCACCTCGTGATTATCTTGTTCAAGGATCGGCACAGGTCGTTTCTGGGCTGTCATTCAATGGATGGCCACAACAGATTTTGCTCCGTGATTCAAGGGAGGAAAGTTGCAGGGCATTCCCGCGGGTTTTCGGATCTTAATTGGCATCTTGGTGTGCTCGCCTCATCGAAGTATCAAGACCTTTCTCTCAAATTCGAAGGATGGTTTGGTATGCATCCGCTGACATCCGCCAAGGCGAAGGTCTTCTCAGAAGAGGGTCAATCCATGGGTGCTTCTTTGGGAGACTGAAGGTTTGGAGAATGGAAATTCGGGCCATGGTATCATTTAACAACTTCTACGCGCTCTGAATCCTGAAACAGTGCACGTAATCGTCGAGACGAACCAACACATAACAAAGAGACTAGCATTTGGTAAGGATAGACACGTATCGACTTCTCAGACTTGATCGCCTGTGCTTGGACAATATGAACATGAGATCCGCGTCAAACCCGTCTCGGTTAGCAACACTTCGCCGCCTTGGTAGAGGTTCTAACGCTCTCTAGCAGTCTGATGTTTCTTCTAAATGACAATATGAATGAACAATATCATTCGCTTCCTTTCCTAAACCAATCCGAGCAAGACGATCATGACGAGGGACTTCAATTCAACCGGCATAAACGTGGAGGCACCATTAGGGCTCACTGTAGCCACAGCTGAGGTAGTGGTAGCCGAACTAGTATTATTTTGAATAGAAGTTGGGGTCGCATCTGGATCAAGTTGAGTAGAGGTTGCAGCGGAGCCTAGATCAGGTTGAGTAGAGGTTGTAGCCGAACCTGGGTAGTCAGATGCAGTCGTTGATGATGATGGAGATGTCGTCGTTGCGGCGCTGCCCCCCGCTGCGGCACAGTCGGGTTCGTCTTTGGGACAGCAGGTGGCGTCGCCGTAGGGATCAACGCTGCAAACATCCGTTGCAGTATAGCAGCCGATAAAGCCGCTAGCGCCGCGCGGGCAGCAGGTACATTGGGGCGATAGGTAGGTACTGTCTCCGCCGCACTGAACGTCGGAGTCAGTGGGATTCTGGAGGAGGATGGGCACACAGTCCACGGCTTGGCGAGATAGCAGGTGACGGTGGAGGGAGAGATTGTTTGCGAGGGTCAGAGAGACGATTTCGCTCAGGGCGAAGAGATGGAGTAGCGATCGCATGATGCAAGTTTGCTTATGTTGATGTAGAGGCGTATTTTGGAGAAATTTGTATGTCACGCAGACGCATTTGGTGAGGAGGGAATACAGCTGATACGGATTCAAGCAGTATTTCTAGAGCCCCCAATTCACTTGAACTTAATTCCAGGGACAACAACTTACTCATGTAGGACCACCAACGGGCCCGACGATTGGGGAAGGCCAACTGGTCGTCGGAAATTGTGTTGTGAGAGCCAGCCTTGATTGAATGGAACAATTTTTAAAGGGGCTGAGAGCAGGGTGTAGCTGCCCACGAAACCTAGTTCTAAATTCGACGTCTCCCAGAGCCCGCATTGAGGACAGGAGTTAGCTCGAAAAACTCGTATTCCAAGACTAGCTTCTCACCACAAGACTTCTCCTTAAGCTACTAGAGTGACAGAGACGGCGCAACCCTTCAAGCCCTTCCTTAAATTCGCAGCGACCTTGGAAGCGTCTCACCTGCGCCTCACCCGAGGAGGAGTGAGTCTTGGCTGATGCACAGGGCGGCATCACTCCCGCCTTAAAGTGGGGTGACCTCAAGGCAGATTACACCTCCAATCGCAAGCGTGCATGTTGCTCTAGCCAACAGCAACACTGGGAATTTCTATTTTCTGTCCACTTTATTATCGAAAGCAGCTAGGGCGGGGTAAATATGAAGGTTCAGGCTTGCGATCGGAGTTGACAAAGGGGTGTATACCTGCCTTGGCGCTTTAGGTTCACCAGGCACAACTTCAAAGCCTAATTCGAACCAAGTCCACCATCTTCCCCTACAAATTGTAGTGCAGCTGCACTGCCCCACTACAGCGCCGTCTACCCCACAGCGGTGCGCTACACCTCCACTGTTGGACAAATGGTCTTGACATTCATGACAAATTAGCAATTTAAGAGTTGCTTTGAGGATGCAGCCTTGCGTTCTCAGGTCCTTCCTAGTGCAAAGACGTTCCTGATGTGCTCAGCACCCTTGCCAGGCACAACAAATTCCTACCATCCTTCACTTACGATCCCGACCACCCCCCCGCTAGAGATCCCGACACAGCTTGATCCAACATCAAAGGGAGGCACACATCTGGTCCCGAACAGAGTCGGATCGGAAACATGGCCTCGACCACATCATCAACGCTCTCTTGCAGCCCAAAGAAGGAACAAATGATGGGTAATCTCACAGATCCTGGCACATCCCTTACGCATGGTTCGTTTCTACAATCAAGCAAATCAAGTCTCATACCGGACCCAAACATGTCCAATGTGAAGGTAGGTCAGGCCATCACACCTAACTCAGCATTTAGTTGTCCTCAAAATCTCAAGTCCGGCCCTTTTGAAGACAAAATTTCTGGTTTGAACATTGGAGAGGATACATCGGTCCAACACCAACACGTACACGTTTCAACGGAAGAATCAACACCGGCATCGGTAATCCAGACCACTCACTTACCGAAACATGACGCTCCTCTACCCGCCGGTCAAGAATCAGTTCAAGCCGATGACGAAAGAGCAACGCATACGTCAGCCGAAGCCGGCCATCAATCTTCTCTCCAGATTAGGGAAGAGGCCTCCAGTGAGAGCCCGCGACAGGGTACTTACCAAATGACTCAATCTGTTTCTTTAACCTCTTCACCGAATGATGCGGCTCTGCCCTCTCCTACATCCATAAGTCCAGCCCTAAGCCCCTTACAAACTCTGCATTCGGCGCGATCCGTTCAGAGAAAGCCTGTCAACTCTCAGCCAGGCATATCACGATCCGCATCAATGTCTGCGGTGCCCCAATTGCGACCCGCCAATGCTTCCCAAGGGGCCGTGCCCCAGAGAGGCGTAACTAGAGTTCCCGGACCAATGCCGAACCATCTGAGCCGAGATGGCTCTGGCCGGCGGTATTTGAATGCACCTCTCAGCGCCATCGTGGAAAGCGAAACACCTGAAGGTTTAGTATCACTAGTGCAGAGGAATCCATTAGACCCGAAGAACATGCACTGCATCATCTGCTTTCGCCTTATATACAGTGGAGAGTCCTTCGATGCATGTGTCACATGTTTCTCTTACGCGCAACAAAAGGCCGTCCAATTCTGCAGCAGCTGCAAAGCAGCCGCCACTACTCACTTTGATGGTAATACTCATACTGGAGTAAACAGTCGGATCTTGCGATCAGAGTATGTCTTTTCTGCGGGCACCAACCCACGTTTTCACACCCATAGCCTTGATTATGCAATTGGCAAGCCGCGCTAAAAGAGCTACAGGGGTGCAAAAATACCATATGCTTGTCCCGTCTGTCGAGTCGTTCAAGATGGATCGAATTCCGTCTTCTGCGGCGTCTGCACCACCAGCTCAGACCGATGGTGCGTACCCTGCTATAAGGCGGGAATAGGTCTCCATCAGTGCGGCAGCCTTATTATCCAGATGGTTTTCTCCAAGGACCAAGCCGTGAAGTGCAAAGCCATTCAAAATCACCTCATAGCCTTTACCGAATGCTATGCCTGCAGAGCCAGTTGGTCTCGCTGTTTGAGAACCTGATTGAGGAATGCTGACGATGATTTGGACAGAGCTCGGAGCACAAGAAGCTTTCTATACTTGTGCCACCCGATGGGCTAACACAAGGTCATTATTTGGCGCAGAAGGAAATACTCTCTGCCAGCTCTGCTACGATGCTCTCTCAAGGGCGGCTCCCAGGTCATATGGCTGCTGTCAGGTTGCACCTGGCGCGCCTCATCGGATGCTCAGATCCATCCTGCTTGTTGATCCAGACTCGCAGTTCCAAAAACGAAAATGCAAGTTTTGCTCAAAAAATGATTGGTCGCAAAATCCTCTTTTCCTGTCATGTCTCAAATGCGGCTATGTGTTTTGTCAAGACTGCAGCAAGAATGACCTGGTATTGTTACACAAGGAGTGTACAGACCCAGCATATCAAGTGCTCATCAGTCGGGGATTCTTCGATCTCTTCTCAAAACCCGCTGGTACTTGCAGCTCTTGCCACATGGTGTTCTCAAAAGGTAAAATCTCTTCTCCTGTCCTCCGGATTTTGGTCAAATCTACTGACTAGAAAAGCTTCATCCTTTGGGAGATGCCTGACTTGTGCTCGGGAAGGCAACGAAGTCTTGCTCTGTCCTCTCTGCCTCCGTCCCGACGGCCGAAGGCTTCAGCAATCTCATGCAAGCATACATGTTGACATTTCTCACGTGCAAGTTCGATGCAAGCGGTACAAGAATAAGCCTCGTGTGGCATGTTCAGCGTGTAGTAATGGTAAGATTAGTCTTACATCAAATTGGTTGACTTCGAATCTGATTGTACTCAGACTATAGTAGCCACGATCCCTGCTTTAAGTGTAATGAAAAGGGCTGCACGTTTCTTACTTGCTCAAGCTGCTTTTCTACGCACTCACTCCACCACGAGCATCGTCTTTTTACAGTGTTCTATACGATCGAAGTGCCTCCAGATGTGGCCAATCCTCCGCTGGTGATACCTACAGCGGCTCAAAAGACAACGCGAGTTGCATCAAAGAGAGCCCAAGGCAAGAGCTCTGGTGCCTCGAAATTCGCGGCTTCTACCGTCAACGCTGGGCTTTTAGTAGGAGTTGAGACAGCCATCTCCGCAACAACAGGCTTGAACATCAGACTACCACGCCTCGATTATGTTGGGCTTGTCAGAAAAGCAACAAGGACAGGAAAGAAGGCTCGAGCGTCCACTGGAGCAATCAGTGAATCCGCTGCAGTCCCAGGCGTTCCTCGTACACGGACACCAAGCGCGAGAAATGTCGCTCATTCCAAGACATCAAGGCCCTCCGCTACTCAACCGTCCTTTGCTTCTATTCCGATAGTCGATCAGTCCTCGCTAATGCGCTCGAGCTCCTTTGTTCTCCATCCTCTCGCTAACCCATCTCCATTCGTAATGAATGTCCCGTTCTCTGATAATATAGCTTCAAGAATTCACCCTAATCAAAGTTGGAATGCTCCCCACGCCGGAGACCCTAGTGTCCCTCAACTTCACATGGCAAACCATCCTCCGGGAACCAGCTCGATTACCGAGTTCTCTAATCTGAATAGCTATCGGTCTTCCTCCGTCAATACGCCTTCTCCTATGTCTTTGCCAAACAACAATATCAGTGGAATACGAAGGAAACCAGTCCAGAATAGCAGTAACGCAGTGCCCCTTCAGATTTTGAACCAAACTGGTTCACAACTAGGTCTGACGAGTCAGCAACTTGACAGACCCGCTTTCACACAGCAGGACTTGCAAAGTCAACAGACATTTATTCCCCCCGCTACACCCGAGTCCTTGCCAGTGCAACAGAATCTTCAAAACAGCTCCCACGTATCATCCTACGTGTCTAATAGCCAATTCGACCTGAACGCCCAGCAAAATCTTCAGAACCTGCACAACTACTTTCAAATTCCCATCACCCAGTCCGTGAATCGACAGCATTCGCAAGCAACCATCCAACAGAACCAAATTGTACCACTCTCAAATAATTCGCATGCCTCCAATCAACCACAATCCTATACGCTCGTTTCCCAGCCGTATCCCGTCTACCAGCAAACTCCATACCAGCCGGCCCAAAACAGGTCATGGGCAAATCCAAGCAGCCTTCTAATGGGAACTATGGTAACAGGGCAAGTAGCGTCGCTCGTGCCAACAGCGGTAGATACGGTCCAAATGCTCGACCCGTCCCAAAATACTGGCCAATTGGCCCCAACCGATCCAATTGCTGACCCAGCCAGCTTGCAAAACTCGATATCCCCAGCCACAATGCCATCAGATAACCCTGTCCAATCAAACCCCGACGCTACCACCCTTTCACCAACACCAGATCCGTACACAGAGGCCTCTAGTTCCCAAGTACCATTTTTGGGAGGCGACGCCCTGCAAGATCCATATTCCGACCCTGCGACACAGGCCTCTGCTACCTGGACTGCGGGTTTCGGTGACACGGGGGATTCTTACGTCGCCGGCGCGATGACAACGGATCCGAGTGGTGCTTTTGCTCCGGGGACAGGAGGCTTTGGAGCTGGAGAGGCGACGCCGGATGATTGTGGGTCGCAGGGCGGTTCTGATGTTATTGTGGGTGATGATGGTGATGATGGTGGGGATAGTGATGGCGATGAGGATGATTATGGGGGGGATTGAGATTGATTGATTTATCCTTCTTCCTAGTCATATGCCAATTAAACGGCAGTTGCAGGGTGATCTTTTATTCTACAGACAGAACTAATCCAGACTAAGTTATCACGTGTATGAAGGCCTATACATAGCGATCCAATGCTCCACCTTGATCTTTCTTGGTGTCGTTCTTGTGCTTGTGGCGGTCTCGACGGCTGTCTTCTTCTCGGTTTGTCCCCCTCTTGTAGCCATTCGCTTTAGCGCGAGCGTTCACCTCGTCTCCAGTGATCTTTTTTCTTCCCATAACGGTGGTAGTTCGGAGGAAATAGCGTAGGACGTAGAGGGTAGTCGAAGAGATAGCACACGACGAGCAAAACAAGCACGGCCGGCAGTATACTCTAAGTAGGAAACCGGTGGCTCCACCATGGCGATACTTGAGAAGGCCACCAAAATAGAGGGTGGGCATTTTGGGCTTCGAGCGACGAGCACGTGGATTTGCGAGGCAGGCCTACCCCGTTCACTCCCCTTTCAACTCACCTCCGTCCCACCTTGTAATCCACCGCGCTCAGGGCAGTGCTGGTAAAAGCGGCGTCGGAGGGGTTCCGCCAAGACATAACAATTTCTTTTGTAGCTAGTTTATTTGACTCTTGAAGTCAAAATTCTCATCTCCACCTTGGGTTGGGGTAAAGATATTGGACTCTTCAGCAGCTCCGTCATATAACTTGAGGCGTCTTCTGCAGGTAGCATACATCTTGGCCTACACGCCCACTTCTCATCCGCAACCTTTTTGCGTGCCAGAGCCGACCGTTTGGCAATACCCGCCTTACTCACACCCGGAATTTTGGGAGCTGGGCAGACTTCCTGGCCTATTCTACCTCTACCACCCTACAATTGGTCCAAGCCAAATACTACAACTCAAGCACTTAATTACTGCCTTCAACAAGTACTAGGCAAAAGCTACAAAGACAGTCAGATTTGTCGTCGGTGTTGAGCTGAATTGAAGTCTTCCAGCCGAAGAGCGCTTGGATAAAGACACCCAAATCATTCAACCCCCCCCCCACTTTCCATTTTCAACAAGATCTTCTCCCTGAGCAAAATGGGGTCTGCCGTGCCCAAGAAGAAGTGTGGAGTTTTAGGTTGCACGGGTTCAGTGGGACAAAGATTCATTCTTCTGTTGGCAGACCACCCTACCTTGAATCTGCATTCTGTGGGTGCATCTTCGAGATCAGCTGGGAAGAAGTACAAAGATGCTGTCCGATGGAAACAAGCCAGGCCTATGTCGACTGAACTAGCAAATCTGGAAGTGAAAGAATGCAAAGCCAGCAATTTCCAAGATTGCGACCTTGTCTTTTCAGGCCTTGACAGCGATGTCGCGGGAGATATCGGTGCGCCAAATCCACGTTTTGTGTTTGAAATGATCGATGACTGATGCCTAGTCTAGAGATGGAGTTCCTGAAAGCCGACATCCCAGTCTTTTCGAATGCTAAGAACTATCGTCGCAACCCGATAGTGCCACTCGTGGTGCCTACCGTGAATCTGTCACATCTCGATCTCATTCCATACCAAAGAAAGCACTTTGGACTGAAGAAAGGCTTTCTCGTCTGCAACTCAAATTGCGCCGTGATTGGAATAGTCATCCCCTTTGCTGCTCTACAAGCCAAATTTGGACCTATTGAGGACGTTGAGGTCTTCACAGAGCAGGCAGTGTCAGGCGCTGGCTACCCGGGAGTGCCATCAATGGAAATTATGGACAACGTCATTCCTTACATTAGTGGAGAAGAGGACAAACTTGAGACGGAAGCACAGAAAATTCTGGGTTTAATCAATCACGACGCTACGGCCTTCGAGGACCAATCGGATCTTACAGTTGGAGCTACATGTACAAGAGTAGGAGTCACAGATGGGCACATGGCATTTGTGTCATTAAGGTTCGCAAGAAGGCCACCGCCGTCTGCGGAGGAATGCAAAGCTGCAATGAGAGACTACGTGGCTGAGGTACAGAAGTTGGGATGCTCGTCGGCTCCAGAAAAGGCCATCGTCGTGTTTGAGGAGCCTGACAGGCCGCAGCCAAGATTGGACAGGGACATATCCGGTGGGTATACTGTAAGTGTTGGCCGTGTCCGAGAAGGTAGGAAGGGCGGGCACTTCGACATAAGATTCGCAGCATTGAGTCACAATACCGTTATTGGGGCTGCTGGCTCGTCTATACTAAATTCAGAAGCTGCTATCATCAAAGGCTTCATTTAGACATCTCAGGTAGCACATGACATTTTCAACCTGCTTGTTATGATATGGGTACATCCATCCGTCCGGCTTTCGATTTGTTCTGCCCTAGCCCTAAGCCCTGAAACATCCACACAAGTTTTAGCTAGCCTTGGCAACAGCCAAGAGAGTGGGGCCAAGACTTTCGAATAATTTCGGGGTTGAATATTGAACTGACGGCGGTCTGTCGTCCACAGAAATACAGAAGCACTGCTGAACCTGTCAAAATGGGTCGCGGACCGTAAGTTTTACCTCTCAATCGTTGTGCTTCACTGTACAAGCTCGTGGTCTCATACTGCCTAACCTACACTCCCTGCGAGCGCAGTCTTGCCAAAAGGGAATTTTGCAAGCTGACCAGATCGCTCGTATAGGAAAAAGCACCAAAAGCGCTTGAGCGCGCCATCGCACTGGCTTCTCGACAAGCTCTCTGGTGCATATGCTCCTCGTCCCTCACCCGGTCCGCACAAGCTCCGTGACTGTCTTCCTCTCATTGTGTTCATCCGAAATCGTCTCAAGTATGCCCTCAACGGTCGTGAGGTCAAGCAAATCGTCATGCAACGCCTCATCAAGGTCGATGGCAAAGTCCGAACAGACGCCACATACCCTGCGGGATACATGGACGTGATCTCAATCGACAAGACTGGCGAGCACTTCAGACTGGTCTATGATACCAAGGGCCGCTTCACAGTCCACCGTATCGAAGCTGCCGAAGCTGAATACAAATTGGGCAAAGTCAAGAGAGTACAACTAGGACGAGGGGGGGTCCCATTCTTGGTTACGCATGATGCTCGCACGTAAGTTGCGCTTGTGTCAATCAGACGTTGGACCAATGTTTGGTTGGAAATATCACAATATACTGATGGAGGTGTAGGATCCGCTACCCAGATCCCGCTATCAAGGTCAACGACACAGTCAAGCTCGATCTCGCCACTGGCAAGATCACCGACTTCATTAGATTTGACACCGGTGTCATTGCAATGGTGACTGGTGGCCGCAACATGGGCCGTGTTGGTGTAATCACTCATCGTGAGCGCCACGATGGAGGTTTCGCGATCGTCCACATCAAGGATGCCATCGATAATTCTTTTGCCACCCGTGAGAGCAACGTCTTCATTATTGGCAAGGAGAAGCCATGGATCAGTCTGCCAAAGGGCAAGGGTGTCAAGGTGAGCTATAAAACACCTCTGATTGTGCCTTATTTTGTTGCTAATAGGGTTTCAAGCTTTCTATTGCTGAGGAGAGAGATCGTCGCCGTGCTGTGGCCACCCACTAAGCAAATATGCTCTTTGCAAATCAGCAGATAACGACCTCGAGTTGGCAAAGCGCTGCCCAGACATCAGAAGTCTCCTACTGCGAAGCTTAAAGCAAGCTCGACACGTGTGATGGCTCAAGCCAAGGGAGTTACGGGGGGCGAAAGTAGAGGCAACCAAGAGTCTATTTAGTAGGCGCAGTCTGCAAAGGACTCAACCAACAATATCAAGAAATTCAAGCTTCCTACAAATTCCAAAACATTTTCCCCGGCCAAGACTCGCGAAATTTCCTTTCGCTTGGCTCTCCTCTCCTATACCCTCTTCAGATTCTTGCCCGCCTGATTCTTGATTTGTCCAAAAGCTCCTAACACAGTCAAAATTCTGTTAACGAACAGAAATGCGGATCCACCAATACTTCCCCAGGCCATGTCGTTGTAATTCGCAAAGTCCCAGAATTGCCGGCTACCCATACCAACATAGCAGCTGTAGATGTGGCCCAAGTCGGCAATTGCCACGATCATGAGATAGCGGCGCGATATCTCAGGATGAGCGGTGAAACAGCAAAGCACAGCCAATGCTGCCAGAAGCAGAAGGACGTTTCCGAACTGTAGCACAAGGACTGTTGCTCCAGGTGTGATGGCGGGATGCGGTACGTTGGATGGTACCTGGGCGTTGTGGTATTTCTGTGGGTTGGCCAACGCAGTGTACCAGCCCAGGGTACTGAAATAGCAATTGTCAATGACCTGTGTTGCAGATGGAAACGGGAATGCAGTGGGAATAATACCAGAGGAGGGGTTCGATTATGCCGAAGAGGATATGAGGCCATAGGGGCAGGACTCGGGGAGACATTTTTCAAAAGAGGACGTCTGAAAGATCGGATTTCTGGCACACAAGTAGTCTGTTGTATATGTGCCCTATGACTAAGACCAAACGTGTACACGTTTATGGTTGGCGACGTGCTGGTTGCTGATGAAATTTAGTTTGCACGACATAAAACGCAACCGTTGACCTGGTACGAACCGTGTAGTGGTAATTTACGTTACAGCCGCAACGCTTTTTTACCTTGCGACAAGTTGCGAGGCGTTGATAACCACGCCGTTAAACTTACGCCCCATGACCAACAAAACGAGGATTTCGCAGCGCTTGCAAGATTCCAAGACACCATATCTGCAATAAACCCGACTGACTAATCTGAGGCTATGCACAGCCACGCCAAGTAGTAAGACCGTGCTGACCCGGGCGAATTCAATCTCCTTTTTCTGAGAAGGAATGTTTCCCGAACAACTGCCTGGAAAGGCATGGTTCTTCACGAAGCAGCTGACTACGTCTCGTTCCAGCCCAGCACTAGGCCGAATCCCGAGTTAAACGGGTGCCATTCATCATGCAACAACGGCTTCTTAAGGAGTCTAAAACCTCTTCTCCTTCATTCCGTGGACTCTCTCTACATCCATTTTCGCAACCTCATTTCTACTGCCTCAGATTACCATCTCCTTCATGGTAGCCTCTGTAGAGTTCATCATCAATACAATCTTCGCCGTTATCATGGTTCTCATCAGCCTCGGAGCAATATGGATCGTTTATTGGCAGACGTACTTCCTACTTCGTCACCAAAGTAAGTTATCCTACTCTGGATCCGCTACAGACCGAAACCCTTATCCCCGCTAAACTAACTTCTACTAGCATGTGATCTCGAGCGCGGACCACAGCTGGAAGAGCCTGCGACCGCCAATCCACCCATTGTAGACAGTTGTTCTAGAGAGACTGGACCAACTATGGTCGACGATCACCGCACATCAACAGATCGGCTGTCGTGCTTGTCTGGTAACACGTTCGTTGACGAGACTTGTCAGGCTCAGAGGTCGGATAAGCCAAACAAAAGCGTGCAAATATAGATCAGAGCTTGGAATTTTTGACATTGTGATTCAGCAACGCCAGGAGTCACACGGGGCGTCAAAGGAAATAAAATGGTCACGTACGATTTCATGCTCGTCAGCCTGAATAGATGTTTTTTACCCCAGCATTATCCCGCTCAGCTCGAGTGCTTGTCGATGCATCTTTTCTGCCTGCTCGTACTTACCCTAATTGTTCAACCCGTTTGCCAGTTTGTTCATGCTCATCAGTGTCCAAGGGTGCTCAGTACTCGCTCTCTCACACATTTTCCCGAAATGAAAGATGCAAATCTCATACTCATCTGACCGTCGGCCAGGGCCGCAAAGAACGTCACCCACAACCAAGATTTCCCATAGGCAGTTCAGTTCGTATTTCCGCTCGAAACTGAAATGACGGAGTGCAGCGTTTCGCTAACTCTCCTTTTAGCGCTTTGTCTCGCCGCTACCTCCATGGAAAAACGCCCTCCGCTAATAGGTCCGCAAGTTCGTTCAAGACCAAGGACGGCCCTGGGAGGATGATCCGAATGTCGATTACAACGCTTTTCGTAAGGAGCTTTACTTCTTCTACGGCTCCTTAATGGACCCTTCAACTCTTGTCCACGTCCTCAAGCTTCGAGATCAGCCTCAGCTCCTATCGTCCAAAATTATCGGGTACAGCTGTATGCTCTGAGGCCGGGACCCGGCATTACTGGACGGTCCACCTGGCCCCGTCGTATACAGCATGTCTTAGCCTGGACGATATGCGTTTGGATTTATGGTCGGTACGATCTCCGGCATCTAAGCAGCCGCCTCCAACTTTGAAAGTCCTTCCCTTTGAACCGCGACGGGGACATGAGAGTTGTACATAGGTAGCTTTAAAAGACTTTGGGAGGCCGAAAGCTATGCCAGGGCCTACTACATGGAAGGCTGCTCGGAACTAAACACATGGTTAAGAACAGGCCTTTTGATGACTCCCCAAGAGCTCTTTACACTAATCCAGCGAAGCCAATGACATGAGCAAAATGATTTATCGAAGTTGTGCCACGAAGGAATGATACGAGTTAGGAAACCAGAGCCCCTACAAGAGCCTCGCGAGAGAAATAATAGGGCTGATCCATCAAGCGCCCCGGCTTATGAGCGCCGCTGGATCGTTGGAAGTCGGGTCTTGGTTTCAGATTTCACCATCATTGACCTCAACATTACAGTAAAGTATCTACCTAGAAGGTCAAAGGACACTATTTACTCCAGGGCCAATGAACGAGATACATATATACATGCAAAACGTGATCGCCTCATTCCTTTCTTCAGGTATACTGAATCGGCTTCCGCCCGATTTGTTGGTCTCCAGACGTGTTGCGGTGTAAGGGTTGCTTTGGTGGAGCATCACCCGAAGGCAGCTCCACCGGATATTGCTCCATTTCCGCAGGCGGGACCTGTAATTCGTACTTCTGGTCCTTGTTACCTATTTTGTGTGCAGGCGCCCCAGGTGCACTCTCATGCTCAGTTTGGTGCTGGCGACGGCGTCGGGAGAGACAGAAGAAAATGATGGCGACGACAATTGCGAGGCCGGCGACTCCTCCTACAACTCCGCCAGCGATTGCGCCGGTATCGCTGTGATGGGTCGGCACCGCAGAAGGAGATGGTGGGGCGGAGGGAGACGCTGGGGTTGTCGAAGGGGGTTTTGCGACGAATAGCGTCGCCAGCGCCGGGTCGCTCCAAATGGTGTTGTTGGGCTGAGTGGCGTAATGCTGCTGCACCAACGCAGGTCGCTGATACGTCGCATTCGGAATGTAGTTACCAGTCCAGGCCCATGCGGTCATGTTGAAGAACATCATTCCCCAAGTCCAAGGGTCCACTGATTGCCAGCCGAGGCCGGTTGATCCGTTATTCGAAGGGTCGCGACCCCCCATAACGAGCATCTGGTCCCCAATAACTTGGCAGAAATGATTCGACCGTCGTACGTCAGAAGGCTCGTTTATTTGAAACCATGTGAATGCCGGAATAGATAAGACGAACACATCAAGATAACCGGTGTCGGTCGAGTTTGGGACATCAAAGGTTTGATTTGTGGAGCCGCCGAATATATATCTGAGCAGAATTATCAGTCGTCAGTGCAAACCCGGGGAGGGAGGCTGTGAGAGCAATAGCTTACATCTCATATGTACCATTATCCGGCGGTGCAGAACCGACCGCGCAAAACTCTGACCGTGGAGGGGGCACAGAGCCGGTTGCTGTTTGGTGATACCAAGTGCCGCTATCGGGATCGTAAATTGTGATATTCGATAAATCGACCAACGAGACACCTTCTTCGTAATAGTAGGATTGGTTGTACGGCGAGTCACCACCTAAGATTGCGAGCAGTCCTGCGTTGCCAAAGTTGGGCATAAATACTGCCTCAGATTGTACCGAGTAGCCATTTGGTGAAGCTCCTCCTGATGAAGCATTGTTCCACGCGCTTGTAGCAAAATCGTATGTCAAGAGTCCCTGAACTGGGGTACCAATCGAGCCGGAAATCGCTCCACCAAGACTATAGAAATTCGCATCCGAGGCTGTGAAGGCACTCCCAAAGGTTGACGTGTACTGTTCGGCAATCGAATTGCCTACGGCCGGCTGCCAGTCGGAACCGCCTTGCCCATCGGGTTGGAACGACCATAGCGAGTACGAACCACCACTATATGCCCACCCACCTCTTTCGTACACAATGTTCTCTGCTGGCTCATACCACATATAAGGCCTCCTGACCTGAGTCATGCCCGCCGGTTTGGAGTTGATCGAAACATCGGCTGTACCAATTGTCCATGGTTGCGACAGGCTAATCGAAAGAGTGTAGTTGACTATGATTTTGAAGCACGCGTCAATTCGTGCGCTGCATAGAAAAAGCCATGGGTAGAGCTCACGGGGATGTATTGTTATGTAGTTGTTATCTAGCGCGTAGTACTCGCCGGAGTCGATATAGAGCCAATCCCCAACCACGAGAGCTATTTCATTTCAGTGTCTTATTCAGTAAGGCATGCGACATGCTGGATGTGTCTCACAAGTCTGCCACCACCAATAGCTGCAACAGATTAGCACTTATCGAACAAAGTCCAACGAAGATTACTGACGCAAAATCGGACGGCGGCCAACTGGCGATCGCAGCCTTAGTCAAGGCAAGCAAGCACAGCAGTGCGGAGATCGGCATGTTACTATGGTAAGCTCAACTTGCATGCGGACGGGTGCAGCTCCAGATAAATGGAGAACAAGATGCTGTGAAGACACGATGGCAGGAACTGCGCGCTGATGTTTGCGGCAGACCATGAATTCGACAACAACGGACAAGAACTCCCTTATTTCAAAGCCTTGGAGAGGTTGGACAGCGTTTTGACAGCCCTAACATTTTGGCCCCCAAGGTGAGTCTCTTGGCTGGAGCCACGTTAAATTGGCGACATGGCGAATGACTGGGGGCCGCGCGGCTCATAAAAGCTAGGAGGGAAACAGCTCTGGTTTTCCGCCGGTGAAATCATCACTTTGGAGGATCAAGAGTGCAGCGATTTCAGCACTCTAGTCCTGGCGCAATAATCAAGGAAGCTCGTCGAGGATGGCCAGACGAAGATGGGGCCGGCAAGGTTTGGGGGGAGAATGGCCTTAAGAAAACGGGCCCGGAGACTATTTCCCCGCCCTTTGATTCATGTTAGAAATATGGGACAGGCATGAACAATGGACTTAACAATTAGCTATAAGGCGGTCCATTTCCTGAAGAGGCAACCTGTGGAGTTCCCAAGCCATTTTGTACTTTCCCACCAAAAGCTGGTTCTACTGTGATTGAAGTGGTCCAAGACTACGCGACCGTACTCCTCTCCTCTACCAATCTCCAGTTTGATGCCACCTCGCTTTTGGACGTCAACCCGTGGACAGATGACACAACGACAGCCATGGCAGCCGCAACAAAATCTAAGTCAGAGATGAGGTACATGGATATCGAGCTAACCAAGAGCTAGAGGAAAGAAGATGGGAAACACTTGACACCACCAACTCCCTTCCTACCAATCTGTTCAGAGAAATCTGTTGCGTGCGTGCATGAGCCGTCAGCACATGCACAGATGTCTGAGCTACTGGCATGAGATGCCGTATGCTCCAAGAAGTTACGGGCGTATCCTTTTTTCTGTGCAGTGGAACCGTCAATGAAGGCCTGTATCCTTATATGTGAGAAGCGAATATACCGAGGAGCCCAGTTTAGACATCGAATGAGGGGGACGTGCAGTACGAGGCAGGCCCCACCCGTCGACTCAGTCTTACGACTCACCTCCGCTCATCTTGTACAAGTACTGACCCGTGTTCGTTAGCAAGTGCTGGTAAAGCGGCGAGGCGCGCGTTTTAGGTAGTGGTGGAACCGACGCCGAAAACAGCCTTCCAAAGCCGCTGTTTTCAGGGATATAGATACATGGGTTTTAGTAGCCTAGCAGGTGTGAACCTAGGGAACTGCGGATTCACAGGTTGCAATCAATTTAGATGTAGGACAACGAGCATCAAAGAATGTTGTAGCGTCATGAACGATATATCAAGAGGGGAGGTGGAGTATGGAGTAAGGTCATGGTTACTTACCCCATAATGACTTTTGATCGAAAGGGGCTTCCCCCTGCAAAAGGCTGGGTTCACCAGCCGCTATTGTAGACATCGACAACAAGCCTCTGAGGCGTACCTGATTTGGTGCGAGGGATGTGCTGGAGGAGGATTGAGATAGATAGGGTAGTCTTGAAAATGAACGTAAAGAAATGCAAGAAGATGAGCATGGCGCCCTTCATGAATGTGCAACGGACGTGCGGAGAGATGAGGCTGAAGGGGATGTAGACTGAAACGTGCTGTGCATTTTGCGCTAAGGTCACAGCTACTGTAAAGCAACGAAGGTATGGTCTCTAGAGAGAAGTCGGCTTGTGCTGAATAGACGAGTGGAAATATTGTAGGGAACTGTCCAGATAATAGATAAATCGTGATCCAAGGAATTTCATCAAAATTCCCTTTCGCTATTCGCTAGATGATTCTGGCTGAGCACCGGACTTGCTCGCCGGCCAAAGGTCAGTTATCTAACCAGTTTGAATTGCGGTGTGGCCATGTAGGTCATCAGGTCTCAAGTCTCTGTTGGCAAAGGCGGAAGCCACCCTTCTATGACTTCCAGGTTGAAATGTTCCTGGATTTGTTGCCGGCACAACTGTGGGGAAACGGCTAGTTTTGCTAATCGAAATTCATTGGCTTTCCTGTTGGCCAACTGAAACCTTCGTCCCGCTGGTCAAAGCAATGCCAAGGTGGAATCAATGCTATGGCTCTGACGAGTTTCAACTTTAGCAACACCAACTCGAAGACTGTGAATTGATCCTGCTTTGCTTGCTACTGTCGTGGTAGAGGTGTGCCGTACTCTTAGGCTTCGCGAAACCGCACCTTTCATTTCTCAGCATTAACTAACTTGGTTGGCTACCCCTCCGGAACCTGAACCCAGGGTGGCAGTCTCAAGACCTTAAGAATGACTCGTCGCGCACGAACGAGCCAGCGTGAAAGCTGCTCGCAACTTCAATGAACACTTTGAAAAGGGTTTGAAGCTTTCCCAAAATAGCGTCCTTCTGAGTGATTTCGTCGCCCGCCTGTCCTGAGGAGCCACGATGGAAGGATTAGGTCAGCCACTTCCAGGCCTCCTAGACGACCCTCTTTTCCAGAAAAAGGATCTCCAAGGTCGCTCCGAATTGCATATCGCACCTCTGCGCAACCCACTGCCCACTCGAACTACTGGCGGCCCCTCGCCTCTCGAACCAAAGGCTTCCCGTGACCTCGAATCGACATCGAGTAAGGTGAAGCTCGACGGTCAACAGACGCCATCTTCAACAAGGGAGAAGATGCCATCAATTACGCCAGCCACTGTCATTCTCGCACGAGACGCAAGAAAACCAATTACTGCAATCTCGGAGCTTCTGGAGTCGACCACGACGGCAACGAGTGAGAATACCCTCGTACAATTGCCATCCTTTGTCAGCCTTTCAGCCGTGGAGAAGACGTTCATGTCACCCCCCTCAACTACTCAGGACCTCCGAGCAACAAAGCGCCTGCGCCTCGACCCGAATATTGGAAATTCTGACGACTATATCCACCTTCCAAGACCTCAACAGCAACATCAAGGCCCACGAGCTCCCCCGCTCTTACCAACGATCGTCAATGGCATCCATGAGCCTCCGCCTAACGCCGCTTTGCTTCCTCCAATGGAGACCAATACACAAGCCAGGTTGAACAAGGGGCAAACCGCTGGCGCAACCCGTCCCGTCCCAACCAACCGAAGGGCCAACGCTCGACCTCCGGAAAAGATGCTCAACTCACCTGCTATGGAGGTCATGGAGAAACTAGACGGGCCGGAACATAGCTTCGATGTCGAAGCTGTCGAGGAGAGAGTAGTAGGATTATCTCTCGCTCCTCCGGCAGAGAGGCAGCCGAAGACGCGCAAGGCGCCCCATAAATGGACAGACGAAGAGACGAAACATCTGTTCCAAGGAGTTGGAAAGCACGGTTTTGGGAAATGGAAGCCGATATTGGAAGATGCGTCCTTTTCCTTCGAGAATCGGACAGCTGTTGACCTGAAAGACCGATACCGCGTCTGCACTTCTGGTCCCAACAAGATCCGACATGTCATCGAAGCTCAGCGATCTGCAGAGCCATTGACCCCATCTTCGTCAAGCACGATCAACATGCGAGTTAGCTCCAAGAAAACGACGGATGAGGCTGAAGCGCATGCTAGTAGTTCATCTCCTCCTCCCGAAGCAACATCTACAAAGCAAACTACAAGCCGGCGGGTCAGAAGGGCCTGGACGTCCGACGAAGATGAGAATCTCCTTAAAGGAGTCGTCAAACACGGCTTCCAATGGACAGCCATACACGATGACCAGGAACTAGACCTCTCGCATCGGAAAGCTACCGACCTTCGAGACAGGATAAGGAACAAGTTTCCGGAAGGATATAGAAATGCGGAAACGGCGCCACCGAAGTCGCAAATACAAAAGGCGGTCTCGAAAGGGAGCCACGGTAACACAGGAGCTGCGGCCACGAGAAAGAGGAAGGTGTCGAAGAATGGATCGGAAGGCCAGAAAACGGAAGCTACCAAATCATCAAGGTTGGTGGAGGGTACAGATGGCTGTCAGGAACAGCTTGGAAGGACGTTGCCGCCGCTTGATATCGATGATGAAGACTGGGACTGGAATAATAATACTCTTCCACCGCTTTTGGATTGGGAAGAGATGGGAATTTTGAGCTGCCACAGTGGACAATAGGAGGCATATTTAATAGTATACAGCATCGCAAGTCATCTGCAGGGTGGCGTTGGTGAGAAGACATTTGAAAATTCATGTATCCTATATGCTTGTATCACCGCAAGAGAGACTTGCTTGAAGGTGTATTGGAACGTGGGCAAAGTCCTGAAATCGTACAACCGTGAAATCATAGCACATTAATGACGCCTGCCTGATCGCTAAACGATGCAATGTGTCAAATTTGAGCTCCTCAACTTCCATTTCCATAATCTTCACTTGTCAGGCGCGGTAGGACATCAGCCTGCTTGGACACTTAGAGTGCATAGACGCATGTCTACCATGCATTTCGGTCCCAGTTTGGATCTGCGCAGTCCTTTCGTTAGCAGGTTCACTATCGCATAGATTTCCGCCAACGTACCCTGAACAAAGGCTCCCAAGACTTTGCTCCCAGTCTGTAGCAATGGATGCCCCACCACAATCTGTAGGAAGCGCTGTAGACCTTCCCGACGGTGCTCAATCACGTCATCCGAGAATCTGTTCGTAAAGACCTGGTACGCAATCGTGGTTAGCCACTGTGTTGTTGCCACCTCAAGCCTTGTTATGACTCTTCCAATGCATCTGCTATAATATGGGCGGTTTTCGCACCTTTCCAGGTAGGGGCGGAATCGTCACCCGGGCGCTCTCTCGCTCAAGGATATCGCGGAAGTATTCAAAGTCAGAGTAGCGGCGACGAACGACCGAGTTACGCAGCTTGAAAGCGGGGATGTTGGTGCGCGTGTGGATCTCGTAGGAAGTGTACATGGTCCGTGGGGAGGAGCCATGGGTCTGTGGGTTCTTGACCTTGGTTGAAATGTCAGTACTCGAGTATAGGTAGTGTAAGTTGGCAAATGGCACAAGTGGGGGGTTACCTCTATCTCGAGAAAGTTCTCAGGTGGTCCATAGATTTCTTCGAAGGACTGTTGGCGAGCGTCGGGCATTGCCTGCATTTTGGCGGTTGGGAAGTGATGAGGTTAGGCTGAATGGGTTTAGTCAGCTCTTCTGATCGTGCTTTCAGGTTAACGTTGTTCTGTGCAGTGAAGGTGGATGATTGAGAAATTGCCTGGAAACGTGACTCGCAAAATACTGCGTCAGAGTTGTTCCTGTGACCAATGCCTGAAAGTCTTTAGTTTGCGGAGGCTCTACGGAGGTTGCCCCTCATAAGCGCAACTTTTCCCGTCTTCCTTCAGGCCATTTTCCTGGCAGCTGAGGAATCCCGAGCTGCGGTGTCCGATTCTGACACTCGGGCCAACAAGGCGTTGGCCTGGCATAACTCGAGGGATGCTTAGAATTTTTCCGTCATACATCTCATGGGCATGCATCTCATGGGCGTGCATCTCATAAGCCTATGTCCTATCCCATTAGGCGGCAAATGTGACCCCCGCTTGACTTATTGGCGCCTTACAGGGGACTTATTTTTGATGGGTTACTCCCCGCAAAGCACTTAACCATACCTAGATAATTAGGTGGAATTAGGCGGGTGTCCTCTGTAAGCGCTCATAAGTTAGGTGGCGGGGGAGAAGGAGTCACATTTGCCGCCTAATGGGATAGGCACATACCTCATGAGGCATGTATCTCATGGGAGTGTATCTCACAGGCCTATATCTTACAGGCATGTACCTCATAGGCATGTATCTCATGGGCATGCATCTTATATGCGTATATCTCGCAGGTGTGTACCTCATGAACATACATATCATAGGCGTGTACTTTGTAGGTATGCATCTCACAGGCGTGTACCTCGTGGGCATGTACCTCGTGGGCATGTATCTCACAGGCGCGCACCTCACAGACGTATAACTCACAGGCGTGCACCTTGCATACCAACACCCTCGATTGGCCACTCGACGAGAGTCTCCTCCAAGAGTCTCCTCCAAGAGCCCACTCCACGAGTGAAGCCGCATGAAGGAGCCATTCTGAAGCACTGTTGGCGGTCTTTATCAGCTAGTGGAGCAGCCTAACACAGCCCAAGCCAGCCTTTCTCAGCCTCACGGAAAAGCAGAACAGAAGGCCACTACGAGTATCCTTGGTGAACTCCAAGACTTCTTCAGCGACATTGGCGGGGACTACATCGCGACTAGAGAAAAGAACTTCAGCATGACCTAGGGATAATCCAAGAGCTCTACTCTGTCACAGCAAATCGAGTGGTCGTTCTAACGCAGACAAGGCTGTGGGCTCAAGCGAAGTCTGCCTTGTCCATGTCTGCCTACCAGCTTGATCGATAGGCCGCAGATGTTCTAGGCTAGCGCTAATTTTGGACGTGCACTTCGTTGCTCCCACCTGTCGAAGCTAGAGCCCCTACTTTCGGAATTCTGTCACTTCAAGCGCTGAAAACAATTTCACTTTCCCTTTCATCTCTTGCCCGCCATTTTCATCAGGAAGTCAACTCAATCATGCTTGATCCATTTTCGCTAGCCACTGGAGTCGCGGGCCTCATCTCCCTTGCAGATGTTGTTGCAACGAAGGGTTACCGGTATGTTAAAGCAGTCAAAGATTGCGACGAAGAAGTCAAGCAGTTGATGGTTGAGTTGGACTTATTCGGTGGAGTCCTACGGCGTTTGGAGAAGATAGTAAAGGAGGAAGAGGAGATTGAAGCCATCGATGTAGAAGGTTGGTTGTGTGAACGTGTTCCAGCGATTACTGATTCCAAAGATCTCAAGCCGCGTTCGAGAGCGACTACGTCTACGAATGTCAAACGACCTTGAGGGAAATCAAGACCATTCTCACCGATTTCGAGAAAAAGGAATCGTCCTCGACAGCCCACTGCGGTCACCGCAAATCCGGTCGAGGGTTACCTATGACGACTACTACCGATGATTCCAAAGGGAATCCGAAAGCCCGAAACATCTTCTTGCGCTTGGCGCGGAACGATCTCAAGTGGCCTCTTTCGAAGAATAAAACAATCGAGTTGATCAACAGGCTTGAAAGGCATAAGGCTACTTGTGTAATCGCCCTTTCTATGGACGCAGTGTAAGTCATTGTAACTACTCTTTTACTGGACAAATGTGCTCATGGGCCGCAGATCCACCATACATCAAGTACTCGGAGAACAGAAAATCACTAACAAACAACTTGCTGAGCTCCAGTCTGACCAAAGAAAGGTACTAGAATTGAGAGTGGCCGAAAACCATGGTAATTCTCTCTACAATTTGAGATGGAAGCTGGTTTTTCAGGTAGACCCTATGCTAACGCCTTCGCAGGGGAATCGGCCAAATTGATTTTAGACTGGTTTTCTCCCATTGATCCTTCCAAGACTCATCAGCTCGCTCGTAGCCTTTATCAGCGAGGTACTGGCAAATGGTTCATCGACGGGCCTGAATTCACAAAGTGGCATGAAAAGCCAAACTCCGCTTTATGGATATATGGGATTCGTAAGTTATCATGTGTCAATTTGAATGGGATACTAAATACAGGTTACAGCGGGCGCCGGAAAGACAATCTTATCGTGGGTTTGCTGGCCTTTTACCAGTGCTATATGACCACTAACTTACAAAGTTCTCTAATCATTGAAGAGGTGTTTAACCTCAAGGTCTCTGGTACCGCATATTACTACTGTACATACCGAGATCCGACCAGTCAAAAGCCCACCTACATCCTCGGTTCATTAATCCGACAATTAGCTGAGCAAAGTACAGAAGCTTTTCTGGAGTGCAAAGCGTTCCACACTGTCCGCAACCCTGCAGGTCGACCGCCTTCTCAACCTACAGAAGCAGAACTGGGCGAACTACTTCAAAGCATCTCCAAGCATTTTGCTGAGGTCTCTCTGGTCGTGGACGGACTGGATGAATGTGGCGCCGCCGCTGGAATAGACAGGACAGAGCTTACTCGGGTTCTGTCCAATATTCACGATCCTTCAGTGGGTACAATTCGCATCGCCATCGCGAGCCGTCGAGAGCAAAACATCGATATGTATCTTGCAAAGTTTGACCATATCTCAATCGCGGCCATGTCTTCGGATCTAGAGTTATATGTTGGGGCAGAAGTCGCACGTCGGGGCAGACATATAATCCGGGATGAGAATATCCGAGAAGAGATTATTGAGGCATTAACTAGCGGCGCGGAAGGAATGTAAGATGGAGGCCCCACGACACCAAACCTATCTTGAGATTGACAGTACATTCCAGGTTCCAATGGGTCAAATGCCAGCTCGATTTCCTTTTCAAGTTGCCGAACGACAAAGAACGGAGAAAAGCTCTCAAGACACTGCCTCCAGATTTACCAGCAACATACATTCGCATATTAGAGCGATTGGATAGGGACTTCTCCCCTGAGACGCAAACAATAATCCATCGAGTTCTTATGTGGTTGGCATTTGAGGAAGACAAACAAAAAGGGGGCGAGTGGAGTGTCCCTTTGACTTTGCAAAGCCTTCCAATTGCTGTTTCCATCGACGTAATCGACGCTAAGCTGGACCACGAGACCATACCAAGGCCTTCCGACATCTCTGATTGGTGTAGCAGCTTGGTACGCCTAGACTCGGCGACTAACAAACTTACATTCTCTCACTTCTCTGTCAAGGAATTCCTAACGACGGACGAGGAGAAGATCCCCAGCGTTGTTGCCCGGAAGTACCTCCTTAACGAGTCCCGAGATAAGGAATACTTGGCTGCAGTATGCTTGACATATTTATCACTCCCCGGTCTTCCCAATATAATAAACTTCGACGACGAAATTGCGATCCAGGACTTTGATATGAAGTACCCATTCTATGCTCATGCAGCAAGCGAACTCACATCGTACCTTGGATACGTTGAACAGAGCACAACTGAATATCCGTCCCTCCGCAAGTTCTTCACACCACGAGCGAATTGCTACTTTACCTTGTGGTTTCAGTATATCGTTTTCCACGTCTATGGAACCACAGACGAAGGGTGCTTTGCCTTGGATTGGGACCCCTTGCATTTGGCGGTAGGTCTAGGACTAGTCCGAACGGTTCGAAGACTATTGTCTGACGGCGCCAACGTCAATGCTTTGGGCAAATGCGGTATTCCACCTATAGCCTTTGCATATCCTGACTCCGGCACCGATCTGAATTTTTACAACTATAATTTTGGAACTAATAGGCGTGTCCTTATTCATTTGGATACCGAAAAACAAATACAGATGTGCAATCTGCCAATATTGGAACTTCTAATATCGCATGGGGCGGATTTAACTTGCGAATTCGAGATGCATGAAGTCGTCGACGACAATTATTTCATTGCTGATCCATTCTGCCACGCTTTTGTCCTCCAAGAAGTAGAGGCGTGCAGGATCCTCCTCGAACATGGTGCGAAAATTGAGGAAGATATATTTGGAATGGTTTTCAGCTTACTTGAAGATTTCGACCCTTGCGATAAGATCGTCGCGATTCTAAAGATGGTCTTGTCAGGGCCTTGGATCCCAAGCACAGAGTTGCGAACGCGGCTCGTCGATTATATGAGTGACAGTTCGAACGGTGTTGTTGGAGATACCGAAGGCTGTGCTGAAACAACTGATGAGCTTATCATTGCTATAAAGTTTGCCAATGAAGCAGCCTTTGACCATCTCCTAAGCAGCGGCACTGATATTGAAGTTCGCAACTCGAAGGGGGAAACGGCACTCTACATTGCCATTGCTATGGAGAACAAAGAGTTCACGTCCAAACTTCTACGATATGGAGCCAATATCCACGCGGCTACTCCAGATGGAGAGACCCCTTTACTCCTTGCTTATAAAGTCTGGGGTCATTCAGGAGTACAGGAAATCTTCGGTTCTCGCGAATGCTTTGGATTTACAAATTTTGAGAAGGTCCATGTGCTCCAGCTAGCATGTGCAAATTGGGATATCGACTTCCTGAAGCATATATTTTCTAGATCCGATGATTTCAGGAATGAAGATGGACCACTGCCAATTTACGCAATCAGGCCCGTTAAAAGTGCCGCCGTGTTGCGCATGTTGCAGACAAATGGCCTCCTACATGAGGCAGAAAGATATCGCGCGATGTTCGAAGCCTGTAGGTGTGGCGATGAAGAAGTTCTGCGAGAGGCATTCGCACAATGCACAACAGCTGAAGTTGCCGGATTCCAGAGTCTGGGTTCTAATTCTCCTGTGGCATCCCAAATTGGAGTGATACGCCTTCTGCTAGAAAAGGGCCTCACTACACTCGTCGATATAAATCGGATGCTGCTGACAGCATGCGAAGAGGTAAACGTTGAACTCGTTACCTTCCTATTGTCTTCCGGCGCAAGTGCAAATTTCTTGGACAATGATGGCTCTCGCCCTGTGCATCGAGCAGCGCATAACAGCCAAATCCTCCAGATGTTAGTAGAAAAGGGCGCCGATATTAACCTTCGCGATCTTAATGGCGAGACTGCTCTTCACTGGGCTGCGCAAAAGGGCTCGGTCGACAGCGTGGAATGGTTACTAGCAAATGGGGCGGTTGTGAACCCTACATCAGGAGTCGGTCATACTCCACTACACACTGCCGCTAAGAGCGGCCGCGAGCAAGTTTGCCGCATTCTGCTGGAATCAGGTGCCGATCTCGAGCAGCACACTACCCAAACGAGATCTACACCGCTTCATTCGGCCGCAGAAACAGGCAATCTTGCCGTCGTTGAGATCCTTCTTGACTTCAATGCTGACCCCTGGGCGCGAAACAAGTGGAAAGAGACACCTCTACATGTCGCATCGCAGATTGGGCATGCCGAGATTGTTGAGAGGTTATTGCACACCTCGGTGGGAGCTGCAACTCTCGAAAGTGCTGAAGAAAACGGGGGGGGACCTTTGCATGAAGCTGCCGCGAACAACAACGCCATAATATGCCAGATATTACTGAAGGCAGGAGCAAGACTGGATCATCTAGATAATGACGGCTGCAGCCCCCTAGTTCTTGCCATCCAACGCGGCCACCGTTCCACGATGGATGTTCTTCTTGAAGCCCATGCCAGCATAGCAATCATTGATCCAGCGGCGTACCCACCCCTTCATGCTTCTGTCAAACATACAGGTTTGTTGTCGCATCTGTTAGACTTGGGGGTTGACATCAATGCTGTGGACAATGATGGAAACACTGCGCTACATCTTGCGGCAGAGATCGGCGCCTGTGCAGCTATTCAGCTCATCTTGGAACGAAAGCCGGACCTAGCTGTCATAAACAAAAATTCCATGACAGCCCTAGACGTCATTGAGGAGAAAAGGCAACCTGGTTGGGTAGTCGGCGCTGCTCTCCTCAGAGACGCAGGGGCTGAAAACAGTGCGACCCGTTCGCATGTCGACTCTCCAAAGAGCTCCAAACCGAAGCTGCAGGAAGACGGCCAAGAGTCCAGTGTAAGAACAGCTCGACCACGAGAATCCGGCGAGAACTCTTTACTTCCCAATGGTGTAGCATCGATACTACAATCACTTTTCGCAAGTCACCGTGCATCATCTTTGCGGATCCAGGCATTACTTCAAGAACTGGAGTTTCTCTGCAGAGCTCAAAGCTCGCAGTCTATCCAAGAGATGCCGATTCGGTCTGCAGCGACAGCCATGCTTGTGGACTCAGCCATTATGGAACCTGAGACCATTGCTGACGTGAAGGATCATTCGGTCATTGACCGCGATTGTAAAGTGACCGACTCGTGATGACCAGATTATTCGATAAAGCTCACACCCTTGCTCGAAATTCGGCCTGTGGTCTCTCAAGAGTGACACTGGGACTCAGCCAAATTTGCAGTTGAGATCCGATCTCGCGATACGAGAATGATTTGCACGTTTCCCTACCATTATGGATTCTGGACGCAAGAATATGTGGAATGTTGTCTACATGCACCATTGCTAACTGCTTTAAAACACAAAGGCTTCCTAACAATCACAGACAGCGCTTGATTTCAGAGCGCACCTTCGACTTGGGCGAAAGAAGAACCAAGCGTGACGCGAGAGTTCGAGTCTTCCTTTCAATGGTTTCCCACCTGCAAGCCGCCCTGTCCCAAATCGCACTTTATTGGTCCGCTTTACTCCGCAGTTGACTACCTGACAAGACTCCTCAAAGTAGGCACTCAGCGACATGGCTCAAATGCCATCGACCACCTCACGGCCAGTCTTCTTTTGCAAAGCATGCCTAATATTCGTCGAGCTGATTGGGCTCTGGGATGCACACTCATCGGCAAAGAAGTATGCCTTCCAACCGGGCTCCGATACACTATCACAGTACCCAACTTGTCTAACTTTGGGCATAGCGAGGCACCACTAGACCGAGGAGCCGACACAACAGGTGTTGAGCATGGCTGATGACCTTCCAAAACCAAACTGCCTCCGCCGCCGCATTTCTCGCCGCACTAGCCAGCTCCACTGACTCCCGCGGCCTGTAATCCTTCAGACGAGCTCTACGTCCAGCAGAAAACTCTCGGTCTCTCTACTCCCCGCAACAATAAGCAACGCATCGCAACTCGAAGTGCACCTCGATGGCGGCGCCATCGACCGAACGATATCTAGTCCCCAGACTTGTATGAACTCGACGATGAACCTAGCCTGCCGCGCCTGCGCCTGCGGTTCCTCCATGAAGACTGGCTTATAGCACTCGCTCCCTTTGAAGACCCAAGCAGCTTACGGGAGACCGCCTACAGATCGCCAGAGGGACGCCCGGTCGTTCTTTGTGACAGTGAATGTTTCGTTTGCCTCTGCGTTCTTGCCCATGAGGTAGGAATCGGTTTTGGGGTCGATCCATGACAGCGACGACGTTGAGGCCCGCGCCGTGGTTGCTTAATGCAGAGGACAGTACGGTGGATGGCCGATGCAGGGAGCGTTGAAGGCGCCGCCAGTAATAACCTGGCGAATTTAGCGAGCCACAGGTTTTGAAAAGCAACTTCCTTCAGCTATGTCGGCTCGCTGCCTTGGCGGGATGACGGAGAATTGCAAAATCTGACAGGGAGGTGAAGGAAAAGAGGCCAGCCTACTTACCCTTCATTTGTTAGTGCAAATTGCTGGGGAACTGTGTCCATAGCCTCGTAGAGAACAAGAAGCCCTACCACGCCAGTCCAACTATCATCCCGCTTAGCAGCGCCAATGCCACCGAGCAAGCGACTGCTGCTATGGTCGCAGGATTAAAGGTAGAAGCTGTAATGGCCCCCGACTGCAAAGTGAGCGTGCTCGTTACAGGAACCGACACACTGGTGGACACCTCACTCATAGCATTTAGTGTCGCACTTGCCTCCGACGCTGAAACTTCCAAGCTGCCTGGTGGAGGCACAGCAGTTTCCTTTGCAGTCCCTGTCTCGCTTATTGCATTCAACATGCCTGGCGCGGCAATCTCTGTGCCAGCCCAAGGTACCCCGACACTTGACGCGATGCTCGAGGCGCCAAATCCTCCGTCTTTCACAATCTCAACAATATTCGACGCTGTGCTGCCGAATTTCGTAGGCGCAAGACCAACCCGTTTATCTTCGAGGTCGTAGACGACGTACGCGGAGCGCAGGAACGCGTCGCCAAAAAGGATCTCTTCTCCGTCCGTAACGGAGAACATGCCAAACGCACCTAAGCACACCGTATGGTTAGCAATGATTTCTTCGACGTGGCTGGAGGAAGCTTGGTATAGAGTCGATCTGTCGGAGGAACTCCAGAAACCATTCCTGACTATAGGTCATAGGGGGAACTCACAAGCGTAAGAGCCACCGGAGAAGGTTACCTGGGTACCGTCCTGGCTATAGATTGGGATAGCGATCTCCGCGTATTTGACTGATATGACCAGGCCTTCGAGCCGCCAAAGCCGTAGTCCGCGTCATTGATGACGCCAAACCCATTTGCAACATCGTCAAATATGGACGCTGGTAGGGCAGTGTAGCTCTTGCCCGAGTCGAGGACAGCTGGGGAGGTGAAGTTGGCAGATGTGAGGAGCTTGCTGCCGTCAGGATTGGTGATAGACAAAGAAGTCCAAGCGACAATCATTGTATTGACTTTGCCAGAGTTGGTGTCTGGCTGTATTTCGAGTGCCATGAGTTCCCCAGTGTATTTGTTGTTGTCGTATTCCCCGAACATCATCGTTCCCGTACTTGTGTCTGGACACCTAAGGTAAGAATTGTGATTTGGCGCATGACAGAACGCTAGACCTACCGAGATCATCCAACCACAAGCTTTACGTCCGTGTATTGATTAGATCTTGAGCCACCATATCGTCAATAATATTGGGATATGTGTTGGCGCCTGGTGGCAGCGATTCATCTGCGTCAAATCCGATCCCCATCATCCCAGTTTCGACGTATCTCGCACTTGTTGCAACAGCCATAGTAAGATTCGGCACAATCAAGTCGCCAATTCCGAAACTTGTCAGCAATATAGTTTCCAGCTACCCCCGAGCCTGACGTGACTTAATGAATGCTGAAGCCCGAACCTAGTTCTGTGGTGGTGGACGACTGAGAAGGATCGACTATTGCGGAAGACGGCTAGCATAAGCCGAGATACTGAACAAGAAGATACAGAGCAAGAAGATAATGTCAATCCCAAACAGGCTGCAGTTAAGCTTGGAACTACGAAGGGCAGGTCTGGAAAGATCAACGTACAATAACCGCCAAGACAGTGGGATGTCCTAGCATCGTATGACCCAGGACCAAACACCCAGATGTCATTGGTGCCTGTATCTATTTGCAGAGCAATGTTTTGCTTTGGCGTTCCAACAGAGGCGTTGACATAGTAGAGGTCCTGGCTGACTGCATTGCCCAGAGTGACGGAGCAATGATCTCGCTTGTCCAGCAGTTTGTGTCCTACTCGGGACGTTTGCATGCGAACTACTCGTGGCCTAGCAGCTGCTAGGCTATGAGAGGCCGGTGTGCTGAGCATAAGGATTGTGTTAAACATGGTAGCCATAATGGGTGCTGGAGGGCGACAGGTGTATGAGAGCGCCGATCAGACGAGCTGTGAGGGCAGGCGGAAGCGGTTGAAACTGCCGATTAGAGTTCGACAAACACTGAAGAGTGTCTATGACAAAGATCGAGGACGAAGGTGTGGCAGCCGAGATCGGGTAACTATGGTCAGCTGGAGGTCACCATACAGTTAACAAGAGAAATTTTGAGAACAACGATGAGAACAGTGCCGTGGCGGCCATTAGATGCCAGACTGGCAGAGCTTCCTTTATCGCGTACATGCAAGCCATATGTTTCTGACAGTGCATGAAAGGGCTAGCACAAGCCAAGTGGAAGCTGTCACTGTCTTCAGAAGTGAATGGAACGTGATACTCGAGCATCAGAGACAGTCCTTTTAGGCGAGTCCGTGTCTCAACCCTGATGCCTCGTGATCCAGAAGCGGCTCTTACATCGACAGCTCGACCTTCCCAGCTACGAACAAGGCGTCCTCCTTCTGCTGTCATCGTCACATTGTAGTGTACTCTGAGATGCAATTACGTTATGCTGGCCGCCAATTGACAGCACAAATTTCACAAATGCTTGCTTCGCAACGCCTCGTGAGGCCGGCAACGAAGTGTGATTGGATTCTTGATTCAATTCATCCACGAAATAGAGCACAATCTAGAGGTCCGAGGATCATTTGAATGATAGCTGCATTACATCAGTTATAAAGGGGAGCGAGATACACACACGCTCCGGATCTACGACCAGCGCCGAGGCTTTTGACATACTGCCAAGGTCCAAATCTGCAGCCTCAGCCAGCTCTATCGATCAACCATCGCAAAACTAACAAAATCATCATATCGGAAAGCGAAGAGGGAAGATCTCTTCACTTAAGATCCGCTGAGGGCGTTAAATTTCTTTCAACACATTTCCTCCTGTGCGCATAAGCACACATTACCAGCTTAGGCACACAATCGAGGTCTACTTCTTCCCTAGATAGTCCCTCTCGCTTGCCTTTCGCATCACTACTGCCTACCTTGCGCGTCAAAATATCTGCTTCTCAACGCCTGGCTGAGGCCACTCACTCTGCTTGCAACGCTTGCGTTGCCACCATTTTTCCCCATGTTACTCATCAACGCCTCCTCTAGTGCACTCTGTGTCACACTTGCGTCGTCTAAGTCGGAAAAGCTGGACCCCATGCTTGGCGTTCCATCACTACCTTCCTTACCGGGTCGACGGCGAGGCGATAGACCAGCAGCTTCAAGTGTAGCGGCTTGATGGGATGAAAGAGGTCCAGGGCCTCGATTTTGCACTGATGGATTGGTAGGGTTGCTAGTGGTGTGACGTTGGCGGGTGGTGGTGGCAGGTGTAGGACCAGAAGAGGCAGAACTACCAGACGAAGTGAGAATTTGAGGTTGTGTGTCAGGACGGGAAGTGGCAGTGACAATGCGCTCTGAAGTTCCCTTTCGCTGTGCTGTAGGCCTTTGCACATGGTTCTGTAAGCCAAACCCACCACGTAAGGTCGCACTGGGGTCTTGATTCTGGCCTGAGCTGTTGGCTGCATTTGAGGAAGTATTGGCGAAAGGCAGAAACGGCGAGTCGTCTTCATCCTCCTCGTCTTCGGCGTCCGGGATAGAATTTTTTCGGGCCTGACGAGACTTGCTGATCGTTGAAGCACGATAACGAGTTGAAGCTGGGTTTAACCGGCGGGAAGATAAGTTCGAGATAAGAATATCAACTTCAGAGTCTGAATCCTCGGACGACTTCTGGACGGCAGATTTAGCCAGCTGATGTTGTCCGGTTTGCCTCACCTGGGGCTGATGTGACTCTTTGGAGGTTTGTCGTGATATTGGTCTCGAGGTTTCTCGGGGCTCTTGGGCGGACGGGGTTCGCGAATGGGAAGTTGTGCCAGAAGTGGCCCGTAAAGATAGAGGGGCTAGATCTGCGTCAGCGCGTGGAATGTTCTGACAGGAAGACCTCACAGACTTCTGCTCTTGACTGGTGTACCAGGACCAGCGCTGTCATCACTCCGAGTAGTGGGACTATCCCTAGCGTGCATTGATAGCCTTGAAGGTCCTCTCGATCCTGCAAGTATCGTCATTTCCAATGTACCCATATATAACCAAAGGATGGCTTTACCTCCACTACCCGCCCTCTTCATTGCATGCCCTCCTATCATGCTTGCGGAGGCGGAGCCTGGTGACGGTGACGGTGTGGCCGATTGTCTCGAGGCGCCTACTTTGCGCATTTGAGCCCGCACCTGGGAAAGTTGCCTTTCGTATAGCCATGCTGCTTGCTGGAGGAGGAAGGACTGGGAGACATTGAAACTGTCGGCCCTAGAAGCAGATGGTAAGTTCAGGGTAATGAGATATGGAATGTGAACATCATACAGGTTCTTCCCTGAAAACTATTAGTATTGGGAACTTCAAGATTCTGCATAACCCATACAGTCGATATCATTGCCTTTCTGGCGTGATATTACATCCCATAGCCTTGTTTCTTTAGCATTCGACCATGCAACCTGCGATGCATTAGATGTTGTAATGCTTGGAGAGGAGGCAGAGGCTCACTGGTGGTGGGTCGACAAAGTCACCGCGATTGAATGGTAGCCGAACGAAGACCGTAAAGTGGTTTTCGACTTCGGTCATTGTTGGCGCTGGGTCAAGCCAATATATGCGGACTTTGGATTTCAATGCAATTGTGCGCTTAAATAGCTGTCTCTTTGGCTTGCATGAGAATGAAGAAGCTCGTCTACTGAACTCGAGATCGAAGAAGGCTGCAACGGGTTCATTGCCGAAAGCTTAAGTTCGCGGGCACTAAGATAACGTTCTGCACGGTAGCCAGCAGAGTCGCTCCGTCCGGCAAACTTGTTCAACGCTTTTCCAGCCCTTAAGCACAGCTGTAAGGTTTGTCCTTTCGCTACGAATCATTTATATCGCATGTCTTAGTGGGAGATGCTGAGTTGGAAGCGAATGTATATTCCCTGATCCTAATCACCGTGCCAAGGCCGATGAAACGATATTCGCCTTGTCATGCAGAGAGCCCCAGCTCCAACGTGACGGGGAACATTCCTTGGATCCTAGGAGTTGCTTGAGTAGCGGCTGAACCCGAACAGACAGAGAAAGGTATGCATAACGTGTGCGACGATTGCGGGAGTTTAGAATTCCGCGTAACACAGTAGTGAAAGCTTCTGATTAGAGGAATTTTGGTTTTCAATCCTCGCTAGCTCCAGCAGTGCTCAAGTCGGAGTGGAGTTCTCAACATCTGCTACACAGTCACCATCTGGGCTGTCCAGCCACTCCTTGCAATATATTGTTTTCCAGTCGTCGGCTTCGTCTCCTCCTCCTCCTCCTCCTCCTCCTCCTCCTCCTTCAGGATTGTGCTGTCGGCGGTCTTAGACTTGAGTGATGTTTCGCCTCGCATGAGGGCGGATACTGGAATCGCTAATCCATCTAGTTCGATATTTTCTCGTGGTGGTCTGTTAGGTTTGAGAGTAACAACACGGATTGCGGACTGCCGGTGTACGCCTTGATCTGGCAGCCGGCCTTGAAGGATATCCGCGACCCCATGCCAGGTAGTCCAGCCCCTAGCAAGGGTTCCCTCGTCCTTCAGATTTCCATAAGCCTCGAATTCGGTTCTCCATGGAAGGTTGACCAGCTGTAGAGGTTGCCAAACTACATAGATAAAGTAGGCCAGGTGCAGGATAGACAGGACGCTCAGACTGATAAGAAGCGCTACTGTTAGGTTGTGGTTTGCGTATATCTCAAGGTATTTGGTCGAGATGACAAGGTCTGCAGGTGCTGCACTTGCATCATGCACCACGACATACTTCGACTGTGGTGCGAAGATCTGGATCTTCGAGAGCAGGTAAGTGATGAGCGGAACAAGCAGCAATAATAAGTAGTCAAAGAGGAGTGATCGGCTCATCTCGCGAAAGGTTCGAAGCTCGAGGCTCGATGGGCTGGAGATATGTATCAATTGTTTCACAATGCCCGGCGACTGTCGAAGTGTCGTCTAATAGTAGATACCATGCCTCGGTGTCCTACCGGAGGTTCGCAGTCATTCGAGAATCTTTAAAAGACGCCGTCCAAGAGTACCGGGTATGTAGTGACTCGGCGCGCAGGCATGGCATTGTTTCATTATCCCCGTCGGCGTGACATTGTTGGGTAAATAATGTTCTGGCAGACCATTGTCCTAAGTAGTCACTTCAATGAATTCGCAAGAGTCTAAGGTGTGAGTGATACGTCCATCTTAGTAGATGCCGTGGATCGTCGACTTCACCTGACAGTGTTAGCAGAGGATATGCCCTGGAAACTTGTCAGATAGCTAACCATTTGGTAGCTCCGAACCAAATTATCTGCAGGCCGTTATCAGCCAGATTTGAGCACCAGTCCAACCGACAGGCCGCTTTCACCACCAGCACTTGGCTATATCTGGCGAGAAAAGTATTCTCTGAACTTGGAGAGCGAGCTTCTTACGGAAAATCGGTTCCTAAAATCGACTGCTGACTTATGACTCTGACACTTTCTCACACTCCCACGCCACCCTCTCATCAGCCTCTACACTCTTTCGCAACGCCTCAGCAAGTCGGCGATGGCTGTGCGCTGCGTCCCTCAAGGCCTGTCGCAGCATCTGAGTTTGCCTTCCTTGATCGACGACCGAAAGGTTGGTTGTGATGTCGCCCTTTGCGTTTTCCAACACAGGCCTCGCCAAATTGATATGCTGAAAAGAGCGATCCCTTTGGAAGTTCTTACTTGAGCTCGGCGATATCAGAAGGCTGATACCAAGGATCACCGAAATCGAGAAAATTACAAGAACATTTCTACTTCCATTTGGATTGCCCAGATGAACAGCCACAACTGTGTTGGTATAGATGTCTCCGTTCGTATAGGCACATGTCAGGTATATGCCCAGTCCCGTGACAAAGAAGCGTATAGAATGATCTAATAGAGTTCTAGGTGCCGTAAGAGTCAACACGCTGGCGGTATTTGCTCTCATCTCCATTGCGTCTAATGTATTTGGTAACGTTTCCTTCGTCCCTGATTCTTGGCTAGGATACTTTGGCGTGCTCAGCCAGGCGCGCATTTGCATGGGCGTGGCGAGGTTCGTCACAAGGCGTTGTTGAGTGCAAGCGGCGTAGACGGAGAAGAGTCCAGTGACAAGAGAAAAAACCATCATGGCTTGCGAGAGCCAGTGGCTGAAAATGAGGGAGGGAAGTTGGAGAGCTGCCATAGCTACTGAAGCGATGATTGCTGCCTATGCTAATTGATCAGGATGCCTGCCAGTTAGGGAAATGGTAGCTAAAAGCCAAGGTCTTAGCTGTGGGAGAATAGAGCAACTGTGAACTGACCGCGACAGCAATCATATTGCATTCGTAAACATACGAGTCCTTGTAAGCCATCAGATATTCGTCGTCGCGAGTTAAGAGGTCTTCAATCTGAAGATACTGTTCCACCGCTCCTCGTAATGCAAGGATGAAGGGGACACCCCATCTCTGCCATTTTGTTGTGCCGGATCTCGAGATGCTCAGGATATCCGAGACATTTGTACTTGGGCCTAGAATTGTGGTAGAAAAGGCGCCAGCCACCTTTAGAAGGTAGATAAACATATTCGCCATCAGACTAACTTGCCCGTTCCTTTGTTCCGAGGTCTACCTTGAGAATGTTGGCGTTGATGCTGATGACCAGTAGGACTGGCTAGGTGAGTGTGGGGCCGGAGCAATCCGCACGAGCAGGCACTTCAGGTCACCATTGGTCCATGCCCATTTTGGTTTCGACCTAATGAATATCCGCCCCTGACCGTTGAGCATGACCGACGGCCAGATTTGCAATGCAACCCCGAGGGTCGTTTATGAAAGTCCCCTATGTTACATTATTGTTGCCCGAGATGCAATTTGCATGGCCTACGTAACAGCCCCGCTCGGCCCCTGAGCACCCCCATGCGGGAGCCAACAGCCCGCGGGAGATCGTCGACCGTGAAAGGAAGCTGCAATTGACGGCTCTTTTCCAGGCGTCATATATCTGCTGTCGTGGACGCCTGCGCAGCTCACACCATCAGTCTTTCTTGCACTGCTTTGCTGACTTTCCATCTTCCCATTCCAGATCCGTATCCTTTCTAACAATGCCATAAAGAATAGAACTGCTTGGTTTCGTGCAACCCTTGTCGAACTCGTGTGGAGCATTCAACAAGCTCCAATTCACAATTTCCATTAGACCTCCTTGATACGAGAAATTCTCTGCGAATCCCCCAAAACATCTATATCAGTGCTTGCCACCACCATGACTCCACCTCCAGATACTCAGGCGTTACCAATACACCAAATCGCAGATCTTGATCACGCGACCACAGAAGACCTCGAATTGCTCATCCAAAGTTTCCCAGTCATCGACAACCATGCACACAACTTCCTCCACGAAGACTTTGCCTATGGACATCCTGAGGCTCCATTCGAATGCATCACCTCGGAGGCCCAGGGACCCGCTCTTCACGAACATGTCCAAAGCTCTCTCTCCCACATAAGAGCAGTCAAACAACTAGCACAACTTTACAATTGCCGAGATTCTCTAGTAGAAGTCAAGGCGGCTCGATATGAATGGGTCAGAAGAGATTATCACGGGCTCATCAGAAAATGTCTCGAAGGCACTCATGCCATAATGATGGACGATGGGTTGAATGCCGACCTCGTATACCCTGTTGCCTGGCACCGGCAATTCGTTCCGCAGGTCTCACGTATAGTCAGAATTGAAGTTGTCGCCGCAGAACTTCTCGAGCAGCTCGCCTCAGATGCAGGGTTCAACACTGTAAACGAGGTTGATTGGGAACGGAACCAAACCGAAGCATTTTTCATTCGCTTTAACGGAGAGTTTCGAAATCAGATTCGCGCATTTGCCAACGATCGCGACGTGCGCGGATTCAAATCTGTCATTTGCTATCGGACTGGACTGGATATAGAGCTAACGAGCCGGAAGGTCTTGAGGCCACAGCACTCATTGACAGAGTCTGAATTGTTGTCTAGTTTTCACAATTTCTTGCACAAAGCAGTGCAGACGGGCAACTATCGCATCGAGTGCAAGGAAGTCAACGACTACCTTGTTGTGGCGACATGCGATGTCCTTGACAAGCGTATGAAAGCAGAAGGAGAGGGTCTACCGTTCCAGTTCCATACCGGACTTGGCGATGCCGACATTGACCTTGTCAAGGCGAACCCGGCCTACATGCAGCCACTCATTGAGGCTTTCCCAAATGTCGATTTCGTGCTCTTGCACTCATCCTGGCCCTATACAAGACAGGCAGGATATCTAGCCTCCGTCTATGCTAACGCTTGGCTTGACATTGGTGAAGCATTTCCAATGCTGAGCCGGAGTGGTCAAGAGGCTGTATTGAAGCAAGCATTAGAGCTGGCACCAACATCCAAGATTATTTGGAGTACTGATGGCCACTTCTTCCCAGAGACTTGCTGGTTGGCGAATAAGCAGTTCAGACAAGCCCTACAAAAGGTTCTCCTCGAGGGCGAAGCCGCCGGCGACTACAACGTCGCTCAGGCAGTCAACATTGCAGTAGACATTATGTTCTGGAATTCAAACGCTCTGTATAAGCTAGACGAGGATAAGAAGTATCCACAACTTCTAAAGGCTTGCGGAAGAGCGATTCCAAATGACAGCATCAAAACTCTTGTCAATGGGTCTTCAGGACCCCCGTCCCTTAGATCAGCAGGTAGCAAGAGCACCATATTTGCAGCGCCGTCTGCCCCAAGAAATCCTCGAACAGCCCGAGAGGCCCAAGAAGAATCGTCAGCTCACGCTGCAGCCTTGTCAGTCTCGGCTTCCAACAACATCGCTCTCCTTGACGCCTTCCTAGCCGAGAACCCGTCCGTGACCTATATTTGGCTCCAGTTCCTTGACTACACCGCAACCTTGCGGAACCGCATGGTCACAGTCCGTCAATTCCGCAAACAGCTGGCTAGCGGCACGAATCCAGGCATCACCATAGGTCTCCTCCACCTTCTCCAAGACGACCACATTGCGCCAGGAGGCACACCTATAGGGCAATTTCTATTGGCACCAGACCTGAGCACTCTTACCTTGAACAAGGGAATTCCCTCCCCCAGCGCTACTGTCCAGAATTGGTGGATGCAGGACCGACCCAACAACGCTAATCATCTTGAAGGCTGTCCGCGGTGGACGCTGGAACGCCTCGCTAGCACTCTGAAATCCGAATTCGGGATTACAATGCTTATGGGATTCGAAGTCGAGATCGTCTTCGTGCGGCCCGTTTTTGATGAGAAGAACAGCACCTACACAGATTTCCTTCCCCTCCATACCGTACATTCGTGGTCCAACATGACATATCAGCAGATCGAGGTTCTTCCCATGATCGAAGAGATCGTCGACGCTCTGGCCAAACTTGACATCCACCTAACACAATTCCACTCAGAAGCCGCACCTGGACAGTGGGAGTTCCCACTGCCTTGCTTCGAGCCCCTGAAGGCGGTTGATGTTCTGTACAAAACCCGAAGTATAATTCACAACATTGCCAAGAATCATGGTCTGAAAGCTACGCTGTACCCAAGACCCTACAACTTCACTTGTGGGAGTGCTTCGCACGCACATTTCAGTATCAACGGGCCAGGTGATACGGTAGCGAAGTACGCAGACCCTTTCCTTGCCGGAGTTCTTGAACACCTACCCGGGATCCTTGCCTTCACGCTGCCACTCGAAGAGAGCTACGAGCGAGTCATGGCAGGCATCTGGGCCGGTGGCGAACACGTCACGTGGGGAACCCAGAACCGTGAAGTACCATTAAGGAAGATAGAAGACGGCCACTGGGAGATGAAGACCGTTGACGGGATCGGAAATATGTACTTCGGCATGGCGGCTGTGCTAGCCGCCGGTCTATATGGACTACGAGAGGATCTGGATCTGGAGCATAAAGACTGCACGGCTGATCCGGGGGCGATGACAGAAGAGGAAAGGAGTGGCGTTGGGATTACGACACAGTTGCCGAACACGCTGGAGAAGAGCTTGTTTGCGCTGGAGAAGGACGAGGTGTTGAGGAAGGCGCTTGGGACGAATTTTGTGGAGAATTACATTGCGTTGAAGAAGGCGGAGACGAAGAAGCTGAGGGGCTTTGGGGAAGAGAAGAGAAGATTATGGTTGATGGAGAGGTACTGAGTTTGGTTGTGGCGCGTACTAATCAGTTGTCTACATTGAGCGGTGATGAAGATACCTTGCAAAAAGGCCATTTCGGAAATGTCACTTTCTTCGGGACATCGGATGCTGAGAGAGTCCCTTTCGCCTACGCCAAGATGAGTGCCCAAGACCACGCTTGAGTGGAAACTGTGAGCTCGCTCTGGCGAAGCACCAACTTCCTCCCTTGCGGCGTTCTGCGCTGCCTGGGTCTTCGTGAATTACCAAGCATTCTTTGAGGAGATAGACTATACAATGTATGCCTGTTTCAGATCAGCGCAGTTCTTTCACGAATCTTGGTAGGCTTCAATTCCGCCATCTGGTTCCCTTTTCAGGCCCGATTTGTCCCTATACTCATAAACGGACTCTAATTTGGAGAAGCTCGGGCTGTCAAACCTTTCTTCGAAGAGAGTAGAGCTTTGTAAGTCCCCGTATATGAGGCCAATCATACGGACGCAGTTGTGAAGGTCACGACGGGGCCAGCGTTCTCTTCAACTGTTCCTCATGCCTCTAGTAGTGTGATAGGATAGACCTACTAAAACGGTTCATCTATGCGAGGAACTGGGCGATAATATCTCACTTCTTCGAGAACAATTGCGTTGAATTCTCTTTGAAGCTGTAGAACGGTCCACTTTCACAAGCAATTCCAGGCCCAACTCCTAAGCTAATCCAAACCAACAACAGAACAAAAGATACGTGAGCACTCCTAATTGGTCCCCTTTCGCCGGCACAAGCCTACACAATCAGAGCGCCCAGACCTTACTTGTGGGGGAACCAAAGGCTACTACTCCTCCGTAACATGCACCACAATCTTGCCCCTCGCCCGCCCCGTCTTCAGTTTCTCGTACGCTTTGGCGGCATCCCCGATCTCAAACGTTGAATCAATCACCGCCCTGACCTTTCCCTCCTTCATCCACTGCCCAATCTGCGCAAGGTCATCCGCATTGTTCTTCACCTGCATCAAGTCCAATTTCCTCTTTCCCCCTCCCAGAAATGCAGGCCAGCATATCCGCGACAGAATGTTATATATCCCACTCAGAGTTACAGCCGCGCCGACCTGCACGAACTTTCCGTCTTCCTTGAGGAAATAGTCTGACGCCTGGTACAGGTCGTACGGTTCGCCTACATTGTCGATGACGAGTGCGAACTCTAGACCCTTGGATTTGAGCTCTTGGGATACATTCGTGGTCGTGTAGTCGATGACTTCGTCGGCGCCAAGGCTCTTGCACAGCTGCACATTTGGTGTCGAGCAGGATGTCGTGACGTGGCAGCCCTTGAGTTTGGCGAATTGGATTCCGAAGACTCCGGTGCCACCTGAGCCGCCGTTGATGAAGACCTTGTCGCCGCTCTTGACGTTGGGAGCGATGCATTGGTACGCAGTGAGTGCCGCCGTGCCAACTGCCGCGGCGTGGTCGGGGTCGATGCCGCTGGGGAGCTCGATGCAGCCGGCGCGTGGTGCGGTGATGAATTGGCCGAGCGTGCCGAATTTGACGGGCTTATCGAGTCTGCCAAAGACGAGCTGGCCGGGCTTGAGGATGTCTTTCATGGCGGCTCCCGTGCTGACAACGCGACCGCAGTAGTCGATCCCGGGCGAAGCCGGCTTGGGGACCATCATCCCGCCGACGAGGGGCAGCTCAGGGATTTTGTAGTCGACTGGGTTGAGGGCCATGCTGATCACTTCAATGGAGATTTGCTCTGGCGATAGGGTGGCCGGGGGCGGGGAGGCTGTTTCGGTGAGCTTGAGGTGTTTTTCGAGGCCACCGCTGGTAGATGAGAATTGGGAGGCTTTCATAGTGGGGGGTTTGACATTGATTGCGCTAGATTGACACTGAAAGGCCTGGATTTGGGAGCGACGATACAATCAGAGAATCAGGTCGTAATACACCAGCTGAATCTTTCCAAGGCAAAATTCATGAGGCAGAAAACAATGCTGGACGTTGACATTGCGCTTTATATCAGACACCTCAACTTATTCATCAAGGACTAACGAGTAGAGGATCATGACTTCACTGCTCGGATGTGGCACGGAAAGAGCCGCCCGCTCGGAAAAAGTTGGCTCCGGAACTTGGGCCCGCTCTGCCAGTCGTCATCGGTCGGGACGCCAGTCAAGGTAATATCCTTTCGAAAGGCCGGTTCAAGACCAGCGTTGCAACTAATGTTTGGGCTGTTACCAGGAGCATTCCGAACCTCCATAAGCATTCATCTTCTGCTCTAAATCCTCGAGTCGGATTTCGCGGTTGGTGTGGTCACGTGCTCAGGGCCAAGACCATGTACCTTTTTCAGTATCCCTCCGAACGGCCGTGGCTTGGCAAAATACAAGCTTTCATTCGTCGGCCATTCGCATTTGACGAGTGACCAACGTGATGCAACGAGGAATTGCTACTTCACCCCATAGCAGCTCGATCAGGTCGAAAATGGTTGTGCGGCCCGAGTTGCAACCACGAGCTTTCCGTAAGGGTGGTTGGCTACTTTCCAATGCAATGACGAAGCACGCGCCTTGGTTGCAAGAAGGGCGGACGTGAAACAGGCCACATCCCCCCAAAGTCCTTTCCCAGCGGCCTGCCAAGATCCAACTGCTGCTTTTGCCAAGAGCAGAGGTGGCGAATAAGGCCGTCACTTATGAAATCTGGCTAGCACGGTCCCTTCGACCGTGCTCGCCCACTACTCTCTCGGACTGTTTCCTCTTTTCAACCACCATCTCAAGTCTTTCATCCCGACTTTCCTTCACTGAACCTTCGGGCAGACTCTACCAGAGAGTAGATCACTGATCTGATATCTCTACGGCAGCACTACACCTCCCTCTCTCATCCGCCTTCGCCTGAGCAGTCTTATCCAGTGATCTTGAAAGTATGTCCCTCACCACTCAGACTCCCTCCACCCTCTTCATCCTCGCCACCATCCTCTCCGCCTCATCACTAGCCTCGGCTAGCAGTCCCTCAGCCGCCTCGCCGCAGCGTCTTCCACTTCTTCCTAACCTGCCTCCTTGGTCACTCTCGCCCCCAGCATGCCGCCTCGACTGCAACCTGGAAGAGATCCACTATTCCGAAAAAGTGGTGCGCGTAGACGTCAGCCTTGACGATGGATCCGAGACTCTAGGTGACAGCTATGTCCTTCTTGACACGGATGATGAGGTCAGACTCAGCAGTCTCGCTTTGACTGAGAGGGAGCTAGATGCCCTATCTAGAGACAATACAGCCTCGATGACCCACGGCCTCCGTACGAGTTCGGAGTGGTTCGAACCTTCCGCGCCAACTGAAACAGCGCGGCCTGCCTTGATCCCTGAGGAAGATGAATCAGACTACAACGGCTCAGCCTACTTTCTGTATTGCAACAGGCACCACAGGACGTACATCGGCATCATCGGCGGGCTAGTGTTTGCCTTAATGACTGTTTGGATGATGTTGGTGCTGAAAGCATTTTGGCGGCGGAATCGACAGGCGCGAAGGAAGGCGAGGAGAGAGAACTTTGGATTTGGGTTTGTGCAGCGGGAGGTTGTTGCGGAGTCAGTGAATGAAATTGAGAAAGCTGGGCTGCTGTGAAGTGGCTACAATGGAATGGGTATGCTTGCACATAAAAGATGGTCCTCCATATATGGTGAAAAGCCTTTAACACGTACCAGAGGGTCATCATGCCTTGGGATGTAAGCCAAGGTGCAGGCCACTGTCAATAGAAGTAGAAGTATTCTCACCAAATGTGAGGGCGTCGACCTGTGAATTACGCGATCCGACTTAGCAGCCCTATGGCCTTCTTCATTTGGGCCCCCCCTCCATAACTAAGCTCCTTCGCTTTCATCCCTTTTTATGTCATCCAGAATTGCTTCTATCCTTGCCAGCTCTGCTCGGAGCAAGTCACGGTCTACCGCATTCCGTCGGAGCTGCAGCTCGACCTTGTTCTTCCGCACCCGGAGCGACTGCTCCAACTGACCACTCGACAACTCAGCTCCAAGCTTGCTCCCTTTAGCAAAAAGAAATTCCGCAATGTAAGTATTGCTCAGCGCCTGAGCACACGCGCTCAGACTCTGCTGTGTTTGCGTTGCCAATACGTACAAACGCGCCGCGGCCCCGATCTTTTCGACTTGGGCAATCTCGTCCACCGCGATATCTGCCACACCCTGCTGCACCTCAAACCGGTAATACCCAGCTTGATTCATCGCGTCCTTGAAAATGGATGTCATCCGCTCATGGCTCGACGTGGTCTCCGTCGCCAACTGGGTAAGAAGTTTAACTAGCTTGAAAGCATTCATCCCGCCATCGAGCGAGTCCGCCTGCCTGAACCCGGTGCCGATGCTCACGAAGGCGCTAAAGTCATCCGGATCGACGTTCCAAAGGTCCTTTGCCTCTTGGAGCGCAAGGATTGAAGGGTTGGTACAGGCGATACCGCCGTCAAAGGCAGTGACGCCGCCGATGCGTACCGGGTCGAAGTAGGTCGGTGATGCGAGGCAGGCAAGTAGCGCTTCAGAGACGAGACAAGAGATGGGGGAATCGCGTGGCGTGGGGTAGTTGCGGAGGAGCATTGTTGTTGAGGAGTCTGCGACGAAGATGGTAACGAACCTGGCCTCCGGGTCGGCATTTAGCGGATGTGATCGTTGCGGATTTCAACTCACGTTTTGCAAGCGGTATTGGCTCCAATTTGAAAAGGATTCCCTTTTTCCCCTGTGATTTGATGCTCGAGATCTGCGATAAGTCTCTTCAGCGTCGGGGTCGAGTACCGACTGCCTCCGTTCGCAACACTGATTGCTGCTCGGAGGCTTGATCGTCTCTTGGAGAACATGCTCGAGGTGAACTTTGTGAACACCTCTATGGTCTGGTCTATCGACAGTCTAAAGTGACCGAGCATGATCGCGATGAACCTAGGAAAAGGATGGAATCACTATTAACCAAATTTTCGACCGTTCTTACCAACCATATAGTGGACGACTTACCCTCCACAGCTTGAGCCTCCTATCATATCAAATACCTCACAAGGCAGTAGGTTTGGCCGAGCGAGCTCCTGGGCCAGTTTTCCCATCAAATCTTTCAAAATTAACAGCGTTGTAAGAGACCGTACACCACCGCCGTCTGTTATGGAACGTAAGCGCGTTACACAACCGAATGTCATGAAAATGTATTGACGCACCAAGACACAATACACTCTTGCGTGACTTGAGACTTAGAAGTGAATGTGCACTTGTGGCTTGGGGCTGCTGTTTGGCGGGAGACGTGGAAGAGAGAGTATCATAGACCACTTCCGTGCCTTTCGAAGAAGTGCTGCACGGCGAGGGCGACCTTCCATGCGGATCGTGAGCTGAAAGACGACCTTTTCGCTGCTCTTGGAGATGTGTCAAGATGGGGAAGCCGTCCCTCATGGACTCTGAACCTATAAGAGATACGTCTGGCTCAATAGAAGCACGGCTCTGTATTTCATCAACGTCTTGGATTTGTGGCGGCTTGCTGTTAGAATATGCCAGGTTCTCCTCTGGCATGTTCCATTGCATCTCATTCGCATCTGTATCCTCGTCTTAGCTTGGCGTGTGGTTGCTCCCGGTAATGGACAGACTATACCTTTATGCGCCGAGCCAGTCAATAAAGAAGATATCTGCAATAGTGGGGCCATTGCAGGTGATTGGGATGGCATCGCGACGGGGTGCATCTGCAGAAAGCTTAACTGATTCTGGAGCGTAACGAATTGCAGCACAGTCAAAGAGCCAACGGTCTGCGTCCATGGCTCAAGAGAAGGAGCGCTCTGCAAGCTATGTGTGCCTGGGGCACGACCTTTAAAGGAGAACCGTCAAATTGCTATCCTAACTCAAGCTTCCTTTTTGCGATAAGGGACGGGCTGGAAATTCTTTAGATCATGGGTTCTGACCTGCCTCTGTCAGCCGAGTTTCCCATCTCCCAACCAGACCCCGGATCTTCTCGTAGTTGCCATCCTCGATGTCCTCGAATTTGACCATTCCGATGTGATCGGCATTGATGGGTTCTGGGTCGTTGGCCCTGTGATAGTGTATGAATGCGGAGCTTTCATCCACCACCTACAAACCATTAGCAGGCGGTTCTATTAGCGCTGGGTCAAATGAAAGCATTCTTACTCTAGCGCCAAGTCCAAGCGTAGCCACCTGCTCGTAATAGCTAGCAATAATCAACTGCCCCTCCACATAGAGACTAATCTTCCGGAATTCATCAGCTAGATCCAACAATTCATCAGATCCTGTTTGCAGAGCTTGCTCCAGCTTCGGGGGTATCTCAGTGAATGCAGCCTTTGCCATCCTTTTCAGGACGTGGACGCGCATTTTGCCTAAGGCTGCACTTCCGCCGTGGGGGGTGCCAAAGAAGACGAAGCCTTTGATCGACTTGTAGAGCTTGTCGAGGTCGTTGGCTTGGGTTACCTGTGCCGACGATGCGGCGACAGCGGCCTTCCTAATGGGTCAGTGCCTTGTCCACTTTTGAATCCTGGGCTTTTGACTGCTCACAGCTTTGGCTACGAGGCCGCCCATACTATGGCCTATGAAGACCAGTGGCCTGCCCATTTCCTACTCAAGCGTGGTCAGATAAGCCTCCCTAATCCTACACCTATGGCTTTGGCTTTTGCACCTCCCGAGTCCTCCGCTTATTAGCCAGACCACCGGTCAACGAAGCAGCAATGCCCTTGATGCGGATAAAATTCTCCGTAAGCTCAGACTTGACGCCAGCATTGTAGCCAAAGGTCATGACGCGCGATCGTTTGAGCTCGTTTCGAAGCTCCCAGGGCCAAAAGAAGCCACTTTTAGAATGTGTCCACGTGTGTTGGGGATGGCCATTGAGGCCGTGGACGAACACGAAGCTTGTTGACTTGTCAGTCTGACTAACTCATACGACCAAGGAAGACCGACTCGACATTGGGACCTGGCACTGAAGTGTTGTCGAAAAGCACCGTCACCGTATCCTCCCGTATCTTGGGCATCGTTTCCGCCACATTTGGCGCGGGTTGAGCGACTTGTACTGCCATGCCAAGAGACAAAAATTGGTTGGGAGTAGAATTCAGTGAGTACAAGTTTAGAAGCTTCTTTAGGGAGGGGAGCGATGACCTTATGAAGAAGAATCAGGCAACGGCCAAGGTTGAGAGTTATGTGGCGGGGTAGTACATTGACGATACTGCACCAATCATGTTGCAAGGGTTGACCTCAGCTTTGCGGCGAACGTCACTTGACCTCGACATCCTGGTTCGATTTCCAATTCGTCAGTCCAAGCCCTTTCTTCCTGCGCTCTTCTTACTATCCAAGCCCGGATTTGGTTATATTCCTTCTATGAGCGTTCGTTGTCCTCCAATGACTGAACCAACATCTCTAGCCGGAAGGGTGGCCTGATTGCTCTCTTCGCAACCAAACGCTGACAGCCCCCCTCTCACCCTGCACCTCCAAGCCAATTCCAATTATCTCAGCGGAAAGGAAAGAAGCAGCGAGTGCGGGTCTACACCCTTGAAAGGCACGGACACTGATACCAGAGTGATGTCTTCTTGCGGAACCATTCAGGGCCACCACATCACCACACTGCATGCCACTCAACACCCCGGGCGGCACATTACTTCGAAATTCCTCGTGCGGAGTGACAGTAGATCCTCCACGGCTGAGAGCTTCTGCGCTCTGGTACGTCATTAGAGGCCGGATAGTTTGTTACGGGATTCATGACTCGACACATGTCTTGGCATAGGGCTTGGCGGTGCGGCCTTGGCACTTGGCGTACACGGTTGTCTTTTTGTATGTAGTAGCGCTACTTCCTCTTCTCTCTTCTTTAGATTTGTCCTCATTTAATGACACCACCATTGATTCACTCTAGGCTGACCTCCTAACATAGTTCTTTCACAAGCATTCCGAGGCAGGCACACCCTGTATCGACATGAAACTACGTGGAGCTCGTCAGATTCTGAGAGGTAAGGAGGGCTGGAGCTCTTGCACAAGCATGTCTGCAGAATCGAGCACCCACATTATCCACTGATCCAGGGCTTCCTGCTGGTTCTGTTTATACCTGTCTCTAGGCTCGTCCTTTGTTTACCGTATGCTATCCTCTTCATATGCTACCGGTACCCAGCCATTCTCCCCCGCGGTTCGTTGGTAATCCTCAGCGGCGCGCCTTCGACCTATTACGCTCGTGAAGGAGACAAATGAAAAAGTGGAGGCAAGGGTGACAGTAGATAACAAATCGTAGGGTCGGAGTAGAAGCGAATGGAAGAACAAATGAGTGTGATCGACTGTGGACAGCAAGAAAGAAACTGTTGAAGGAGAAAATGAGACGGGGGGGATAAGAGAGGAAGAGTTCCAGAGTTATGTTGAGAGCGGGTTTACCTTCGCCTGTGGCGCAGCCCAGGAACGACACCGTCGTGGGAGCCCATTTCGGCCGCGCTGGCCAAGCGCCAGAAATGGCCCCTCAAAAGGTGAGCTGATTGGTCAAGTGGACGGAGGTGGGTGGAGGTGGGTGACGGTGAGTGACGGTCGGTGAGCAAGGGTGGGCGAGGGCGAGGGCGAGGGCGGCGAGGGTTTTGATATCGCCCAAACGGGCAGGCGCCCCGATTTACTCGCATCACCGGCGAGTTACGGCCAATGATGGCATCTTTCCTCTGGTGAAGCGAACTTGATGCAGAAGCTGGTCAAAGGCTTGAAAGTCTAGATCGCTACACGCACTCGACACACATGACAGACCCATGAAGAAGTTCCATTGCTAAGTCTAGCTTTCGGCTCTGCTAACAATAAATCGATGACGGCGAACTGTCAGCCGACTTATATGCCTCCTGGTCAAAGCACAAGGGAGGTTTTTCAAAATCGACCGCCTTATTGCACAGAGCGACCGGCGATCAGGGAGACCTACTGTAACTTAACCACTGTAATAGAAATTTCTCCATAAATCGATATCGGCGAAGCATCAGCCGATTTAACTGCCGTTCAATCTACCCACAGACCCTTTCGACACCAGTCGCTTCAGGTTAGCATGTGGCCGACAATTAATAACCGGCAGTGCCTGGCCGAAGGGGTGGAAGGTTTGCTCAGGAATGGCACTGGCTGATCACCGCATCTTTGAGATGAACTGCTTCAGATTGGGATGGGACCGGGAATTGCTAGAACCTACCGCAATCTGGCTGAAGAAGTAGAACTTTGACCCGTATAATGATACCGGCAGATGTTGAAGTTACCCCGAAGCTTGGTAAATAAAGTATCGTATTGATACGAGGGGGTGCGCCAAGATTGCCAGGCCAGAAGCAGGGCGTTCGTCGCAGACCTCGAATTCAACTCGATAGCCGCTCCGCCCTAGCTTTTCCACCATCCCGCCATGATCCCACGGTAACGACAGTACCGGGCGCATCATGGCGCCAGCTCCTGAGTCACCGCCGACCAGTCCACCACCGCCTGCCAAGCCACCGCCTGCCACACCGGCGCCTTCCGCTGTACCTCCCCCTGTCCCTGTCGAGACCCATCCCAATCGCGTAGCTTTCAAGCCTATCATACACCGTACTGTAGCTGATCCCAATCGACTTGCTCCCGAAGATGCATACAAAACATACTCTCCTCCTCGGCTGCGGCCGTTGACCGAAAGTAAGCCTCTTGGCTTTTCGGACTTCCATGAGTCGGCAGCTGCCTCTGCTGCGGCTGCAGCCCTCCGTCCGGCCGTAGCTTCTCTTAGGCCTCCGCCCGCAATACCAGTAGCTGCACGGCTCGAACAGGATCGAAAGCGAAGAAGTGCAAGCAGGAAGCGACGGCAGCCAAAGGAATGGAAGAAGTTGCTATGGGTCAAACATCCAACCTGTATGTAGAGCACTCTACCTCCTTGTGCTAACCATATCGCTCACAACTCCTATTGATATAGATCCGGACAACTACACCGATCCCGAAACCTTCCTTGACCACCTCCAGCGCAATCCACGCCTTCGACCCTATGACTTTTGGCCGCTTGTCGCAGATTCTACGGTCATTGTACAGCATGTCTGCTCAGTTGCAATCTTCATATGCGCATATGCAGGGATCTATCAAGACAGAATATCGCCAATCGCAATTGTCAGCTGTGGTAGTTTGACAACCGTTGTTGGATGGATCCTATGGGACTACTGGATGGGTGTAGCAGAAGAACAGCAGAAGCCGGGATTGGAGAAAGCCGAAAGTAGCGCATTACCAGAGATCCTCGACGACGGATCTAGTACTAGCTCTGCTGGTTCATCAAGCCTCGTAACGATGAATGGACACACGTCGAGCAAGCCTGCCAAAACACGCGGACTCGGTTTGACTCTTTCGACCACAAATCTTGCTGGCAGAAAAGATGGGCGCGAGACTCCAAATTCGACCAAGCATTCCGCATCCTTGTCCAAGTCCTCTGCTCAGTCCATCTCACCCATTGAATCGCTCGACCTGATAGCAGGCTCGGAACCATTTCCGAGCCTACAAACCAGTATGTCTCGCCAGTCACAAGTCTACAATGCTGCGACTAAGTTCTCGCCCTCACTATCTCCGCGAGTTCAGGCCCGCCTAAAGACATTCAAGTCTGCCATCCTGATCTACTTTACCCTTCTCGGTTTATCACCAATTCTCAAATCTCTCACAAAGTCCACGAGCTCAGACTCCATCTGGTCGCTGGCAACATGGCTCCTTATCATCAACATCTTCTTCTTCGACTATGGTGGTCTCTATGTTCCCTCGAAGTCGAGATCCGTCATCACCTCGCCCAATGATTCTAACCTATCTTCCAACTCGACACTGGCGCCTGTCAACGATACCGTTCGTGCCCCACCTTTCCCTTCGTCCTTATCAACCAACGCTGCGCTAATGGCTTCAACTGTCCTTGCTTCGCGGCTCACCTCCACAACCCACGTTTTCTCATTGACACTCTTCAGCATCGAAGTCTTCGGCCTCTTTCCTGTATTTCGACGTCACCTTAGGCACGAGTCTTGGACGGGCCATGTTCTTCTTACCATCTTTCTCATTATGCTCTCTTCTGGAGGCATGGGTCTCATCCTTTCAAAAAGCTATACACATACTTACGGCGCTTGTGGGTTTTGCTGGGGCTGGATCTGGCATGTCATCTCTAGATCACTCTTAGGACTCATTATTGGCGGACTAGGAACCGCATTTGTCATGGGAGGATGCTCATGGTGGCTCATCAACCTACAAAGATATAAAAACGTTGTTACTGGGCCTTGGGATCCGGCAAGGCCAGTTCTCACCGGCGGCTTGCATCGCGTTAGAGGTGGGACTGAATGACAAAGGGTAATTGATAAATGTTTGGAAAAATACGATTGAATGCTCTACTTTCGAGATGCTCAGTAAGCAATGGCTAAAAATTCACTTTTTCCCATCCCCAACTTCGAGCTCATCCTCAGTGCTTTCCGGTCTCAGCAAGTCTCGTCCTCATCATTTGATGTGGCTCTGCAAGCGGTGGAAAAAGAGGGATGATAGTTTTGGTTATGGTCAGCCCGCCAATGAGTCCGGCTGATCCAAATACGCCTCTTAAGCAACGAACCTCAGTGCTATTCCATCCGCCCTCAACTGGCCGAAAGGAAGACCCCAAACCTCCTTCGCTTAACGCAAACGACCTACGGTTAGTCTGTTGATAGACGCGGTTGATTGAAAAGACTTTCTAAGTCTACGGTCAGCCCCATTGATGGATGCGGCTGATCGACCTGACCCCCTACGGCTACCAACCGTGAGACAATTACTTAGACCTTCGACCGAGCTGAGAGATATTCGGCGAGGAGGGTAGATGGGACATTCAAAGAAGCCAGAAATATTTCGCTTGGCGCAAGAGAACTACGGTCAGCCCATTATGGATGTGGCTAATGAAAGTGACTCTCTAAGCCTATCAACCGTGAGATAATTATTCACGCCACCGATCAAGCGGAGAAGGAGGATGGATGTGACGGCCGGTTCATCATAAAGATGCGGCTGATCCAAGGTAACTCTCGGACTTCTGACCGTGAGGTAATCCCCCACGCCGTCGATCGAGCGGATGACATTTATGGCGAAACTAAATGTGGGCGAGTCTACGTCACTAAACGATCCACACCCCGAACAACGAGCCTATCTTACTGATTAAGCGTCTGATTGGATTGTCAAAGGTTGATAGATTTATTCGTTTCCATCATTGTTGCGGACAAGCAGCTCCGAGAGTGGAATGAGGGGGATCTCGGATTCAGAGAGGGGGCTTCGTCGTGCGGGGTATGACATTTAACATGCAAGACTGAAAAATGCATTACCAAGCCATGATTACTTTCCTGTTCCTCCTTTCTGTCTCTAAATTTCTTTCTCCCTTCGTTTTCTTACAGCCAGGAGCTTTTACTACCCCCTTTCACTACAGATTCTGTCCCCTGCCTTATCTATCAGCCCATCAGGAGCACGCCTCCAAACCGACTCCAACAGCCAACACAGGTCCCTCGCGACCAGACCGATCCTCCAACAATGGCCACCAACGGCGTCAGCGGCGCTGCCAAAACCTACACCCTCCCTTTCGAGCTCTCCAACAAAGACCTCTTCCAAACCGAATCCTACATCGACGCGAAATGGGTCGGGGCCAAATCCGGCAAGCGCTTCGAAATCGTCGACCCAGGCTCCGACACCGCATTTGCCTCCTGTCCCGATAACGGCCCCGAAGACGTCGACGCCGCCATGCAGTCCTCCTACAAAGCTTTCCAAACCTACCGCAAGGTCAACCCCCGCAGACGCGCCCAATTGCTCCTCGAATGGCACCGTCTGATCGTCGAGGCGCGCGACGACCTTGCCAAGATCCTCACCTACGAGACCGGCAAGCCGCTCGCCGAGGCGTACGGCGAGCTCGACTATTCCACCGGCTTCACGTGGTGGTTTGCAGGCGAGGCGGAGCGGATCACGGGAACGGTGACCGTGCCGAGCGCGCCTAACAGGAGGACGTTTATCATCAAGCAGCCTGTCGGGCCAGCGGTGGCGCTCGTGCCATGGAATTTCCCCGTCGCGATGATTTTGCGCAAGGCAGGTGCGGCGCTGGCGGCGGGGTGCACGATGGTGGTTAAGCCGAGTCCAGAGACACCGCTGACGTGTCTGACTTTGGCGCATTTGGCTAGTAAGGCCGGGTTTGCGCCAGGGGTATTTAATGTGCTGACGACGTAAGTTGAGTATCCAGTCTCAGTGGCTGTCATTGTTGAGGATTGAGAATATTGGGCTGGTGCTCTGTTCTTTCGATTTAAGACACGCCCCCCCAGACTGGTGTTTTGATTCTTCACGGCTTAGCTGACTATCGCACGTGCAGGAGTTTGGAGAATACGCCGAGTTTGTCGGAGGCGCTGATCAAGCACCCGTGTACGAAGAAGGTCACCTTCACGGGAAGCACGCGGGTTGGGAAACTGGTTGCGAAGCTGGCGGCGGAGAGTGGGCCGAAGAAGATTACTATGGAGCTGGGAGGGAATTGTCCGTTTATTGTCTTTGATGATGCGGATTTGGAACAAGCGTGCGCACAGCTGATGGCGCTGAAGTGGCGGCATGCAGGTCAGGCGTGTATCTCTGCGAACCGGATCTATGTGCAGAGCGGGGTGTATGATAAGTTTACAGAGATGCTGCGGGAGAAGACGGCTGCGTTAGTGGTGGGGCACGGCGGGGAGAAGGGAACGACTATGGGTCCTGTGACAACGCCAAGGGGGTTAGATAAGGCAGAGGTGCAAGCGGAGGATGCGGTAAAGAAGGGAGCGAAGATGATACTTGGGACTGGGAAGAGGGGGGGCGGGAAGAAGGGGGGATATTTTATGGAGCCGACAATTCTGACGGGGATGAAAAGCGATATGCTAATGAGCACCGAGGAGACGTTTGCGCCAGTCGCGGGCCTGTATAAGTTTGAGACGGAAGAGGAAGCGGTCAGGTGGGCTAACGATACGAGTATGGGGCTGGCGAGTTATGCGTTTACTAAGAATGTGGATCGGATGTGGAGGATGTTGGAAAATTTGGAGGCCGGGATGGTTGGGATGGTGAGTTCGATTGTTCTGTTGTTGCTCGATGCATGTGTAATGCTAACTTGACGCGCAGAATACTGGCAATTCGTCTGCGGCAGAAGTACCATTCGGTGGTATCAAGGACTCCGGATACGGAAAGGAGAGCGGCAAAGATGTGGCTGTCGCGGAGTACCTCATTACCAAGACTGGTACATTTACTATCGATGGACAGTATTAGTTGACTTTTTTGGTTTGAAAGTATCTCGGAATGGTTGACCTTTTCTGCTCACCTATAAAGTTCAACAAAATTCAAGGAAGCGGGCCAGTCTTTCTCCATGGTGTATTGTGCTACTGCCTTGATGAGGAAATCGATGCTCTTCTTCAGGTATCCATCTTGAGCCTAGGTGAATATGCCAGTAGCGCGTCCGATCGTTGAATCCGATGTGGAGTACTCCCTCTCAATTAACTGCAGTGGAATATTCTGCATGAGTGTGAGGATGGTGAGACCAAGTAAGAACCTGGCCACAATGGTCATGAACCAGGTCAGGTTCCTCCACGCTGTGTTTGTTTCAGCAATCCTCTGCCTCTGGCCCTTTTGTGTTTTTCGTCGCTGTCTGATGGTGTGTCATTCTTCCATTCTCCCAGCTCGCTGACCCTTTCTCTCAGCTCATGCACCCTTTCACCCAGTAAGCGCACCCTTGACATAGGCCATCCTTTTCTTGTGCCTCGATAATTCTTTCTTTGACTTTTACCTTACCCATTTTGGAATGGCTACCTATTGTTGTTATGGTGGAGTTTGAAGTAACTGAAAGGTCTGATGGTAGAGGTTTGAGTTGTCGAGTCCATCAAGGATGGCGAATGTTTGTGGCACGATCCCTTCCGCTGATTCAGTGTTGTGCGTGAACGTCTCAAAGGCTAAAATGAACGCACTTTATCTTCATCTCATGTTTTGGCAAGAAAATCAAGGAGTTTTCTGATGGATGGGGCCCAGGTAGAAGGAGAGAAATCTATTTGGATATCCTGGAAGCGAAGATGGCAACGACTTTAGCGACAGTTAACGACAAGCACCGCGGCACAAGGGCCGTGGCCTTTGTCTGGTGTTACCACAGAGTTAGTGATGCGGCGAAGCAGCAGCGTCCAACGCCGTCTCAGTTTGACGTCTTATGGCCTTGAGCAGATTTACTGCAAGCAGAAAATTTTAGTGCACCACTTGAAGTGGCAGGCGAGGCGATAAGAAAAAGAAACCATGGGTCAGCTGAGTTCCCACAAGGTGCCCTCAGGCTCTAAATCTTGTCATCTTCCAGGAGCTTGTCTCTAAAGGATGCACCTGTAAACGCTTTGGCAGCATACAGCGTCGAAGTTCTGGCTCCTTCCGGTACAAATGGCTACCTGAGTTTACCTGTGAGTTGCCCCATGCAGGCAAGCGCGCCCAGCCCGCCCTCCCCGACCGGATTTAGCGTCGCCCAGTGCACTGATCTGCTGGGCGCCTGGCACGATGTATAAAACAGTGCAACTCCCCTCGCCGCTTTCACCACCACCTTCTGCATATCTTTCCTTCTCGCTGCGCCCGCCATCGGCGATCAGGCGGCTGCACCGCGCGACCGCCTCCACCATGTCTCAAATTTCCCCATCCGCGACAACGCGACGACCAATCCCGCAGATACCACACCCCCCTTCCCCCGTTCCGCTGCGCGTGGTCGATCGCCATCCGCCGGTCACGCTCGCACTCGTGAGCCCCTCCTGATCCTTCTGACACTTGCCATCGAGCCGACTTGCCCTCTCGCCCTCGCCGATCCGCTATCCACACGAGTTTCCACCCAACCCAGCGACACATCCCACGCGAAGCCGGCGCCTTCCACCCCGTTGAGGAAGTAAAAACCGCTTGGCGGCCGCCCCGTGCCGCCGCCGACGACAATCAGAGTACAAATGCAATCGCTGCAAAGAGGGTCGCAAGTGAAACAAGGCCATTCTTAACACCCAACCCACCCCCATCGGCAGTGTTGGGTACCTCTGTTGGCTGACTACTTCCGGCAGAGATATCATTTGGCCGCAAGCATGTGAGGTGTTGTGTTGCGAATTGGATGTCCGGAATATTATTGTCGATCGAGCGGTTTGTCGACATGATGGTGATCATCGGCGTGACTAAAGTGGTGAGGTTGTTATACGCGGTCATGTCGGCCGGCGAATAGGTCGAGTGGCCCCATGAGATTAGCGGAGATGTGACATTGCCGCTGCCGGGGCTTTCGGAGCATAATGTGTCCAGTTGGGACGAAGCGAAGACTGGTGCAGTGCTGGTTAGTGCGGAAGCTCCTTTACAGGTGAAAAGGATTGCAGGAACCGGGTCTGGAAAAACTGACCAAAAGTTTCAATCCAGGCGCCAGGATTAAATGATTTGGCACATTCAGCAGGAAGTCCCGGCTCATCGTCGGGCTGGAGGTGCTCCAGGAATGCACACAAGGCAGAAGCGCTGGAATTCTCGTTGGATGGTTTAATAATGGTGCTCGCGGAGCTGATTTCATGAGCCATCTCAAGCGTTTTATTTCTCAAAGCTCGTATACAGTCAGAACTAAAGACGCTTCCGCAGCTACCATCATCATTTTGTCCACCCAGAAGTGTTTCATGGGTCAGCCCATGTAAGATGGCGCCGCAGCCGATGTATCCGAAGTCAGGCTTCGTGAGGTCCAGAGGAGGTTGAACATCGAGCCAAAGTCGATCCTCGACCGATGTGCTCTGAGAAGCCGACTCGCTCGTCGTTGCAAGCGTCCAGGTCCAAGTCGCGGCATCTGCACCACCGACCTTGACAGGACCTGCTGTCAAGTTGAAGGGGTCTAGCGATGCAGAAGCGTCCGAAGCATTAACGGAGGGATTTTGCTGCGATCCACAGCTCTGACCTAAGGTGTGGGAGATTAAGGCCGAGACAGCTAAGCTTGAGAAGACCAAAGAGGCGCGCATTGCTCCGACGAAGATGCACTGCAATGGGATCTCGAAGAATGATGCAAGCAAAGTGAAAGAGGGTGAGAGACGTATTACTACGCTTGAAGCATATTCTGTCAAACGGCTATCCTAAATACCTTATAGAATCGTAGCCTTTTCAAGTACGTTTGTCCTCATGTCGGACAAGTAGGGTCTCTTCAAAATAGAACTATGAAAGTGCTAACTGGTACGGAGTATTGTATGAGGAAGCGCGAGGAGAATGAAACTACTCCCAGCTATTGGATTCTCCATCTCCCGCGCGGTTACATAGTTGGCCGGGGGTTGGCGGGCGGGGAACGGTTTGTTTCGTCTTTTTGACTGCCAATGTTCTAGCCAATAATTGATGCATCCCCTCATCATAACAATCTATGCATAACATCGACTTTCGAGAAGTTCATATCGATCTAGTAAGTGGTCAAAGCGCTAGAGGCAATTACAGCAAGACCTAGACGTTCGCTTTTTCTTCCGTTAGACTCCGACGTATTCTGGGTACATACTAGACGGGCATTACAGCGGAATGCAGAAAATGCTACAGAGCGGCACAAGGCAACCTGCAATCCAGCCCCAGATGACCTAGACAAAGAATTGCGGCACAGTGCCTAATAGCTGAAACTTGGAGGATATCAAGGTCTAGATGGCTATAAGCGACCACCCCTCCCAGCCGCTGCACCCAGGCGTCAGAATCAGCGTAACTCAAATGTCCAAAACCTCAAGTGCGCTTAGCAGGCCACTTTTTAGCGCTTGGCGTGGATACACCTGAGGGAGTTCTCTCCTTCTGTGCCGTGGAATTGTTTGGCTCTACGTTTCACGAGGATGTCTTCATGCCTACTGACATGCGGAAGACTTCTAATACCCCTACGAGTCACCTGAATGAGCTTCTGTTGGCAGCAATCCCATATCCCAAGCCTGACAGACCGTCACCTTGCGTCGTGATGGGATACCAGACCATGTCCCATGCCAACTTGACAGCTACTGATCCGTTAGACGGCTGGAAAATGATTAGCGCTAAGACTTGTCAGTCTGTGCTTGGAGCACGTACGTCCACTGGCCCACTGGCCAACCTCTTATCGTATCGACTGATGAACGCTTCTCAGAGTGCACCCTACAGCAGACTGACGGCACGTCAACTACTGTTGAGGTTTCATTGGATTTTGGGGGAGGGCCTACATTTGACCTGTGAGTACATCGTTTCACGCTTCATCCTTTTCAGACATGGTGACTTGCCCTTTCGTCAGAGCCGAAGCAGTAACGGCAGGCCTCACTTTTGGAGCCGGCATCAGCGTCGCCCTCTCCCGACAAACCTCTCAGTCAGAGACAGTGGCGTGCCCGGTGCCTATCGACGCGAACAGGATTTGCGAGTGTGGATTCCAATACAGAACATTTCTGTTCGAATCTAAGGGTACCATCAACAGAATGGGAGACGAATGTATTGGACCCGACACATTTGACGTCACTAGCCCGCAGGTCGATGCAGATGGCGATATGATTACGCAGTACAGACCGTGTAAATCGGCATTCAGTGACTGTGATGTCGCAAGTAGTCTCCCACTTTGTTCTGAGGGAATTTGAGTACAGGGTCCATGGCGTTTTACGGCTGCTTTCTTCCACTGTCTATATGCAGACCACTCCTTTCTATTATATCCTGTCCTCCCACGGCCAGGAGCAGGGGGAGGGGCCCTGCTACAGACTTCGGACGGATCCATTTTGGGACGGGATGACGATGAGTCGAAAGCGGCTTCTGGTGGGAAGACGCAGGAATGACAAAGATGAAGCGGGGATGGTGTGGGTGCGCAGTGGAATCGTTTTCAGCGCCTGCGGATGGGGATCACGTAGTTGCTAGTACTTAGAGCGGCGAGCAGAGTTTGTGGGCGGGCGTCAGAAAACCGCTGCCCGGGGCTTTGCGATTCTGCCGCCCAGGCCACAGTTACTCAGATAAAATCGGATACGCAGCGAACACTACCATGACTGGCCAATATTAGCCCCTTGGGTCATTGGCCGTCCACATGGAACAACTATCAATTGAGAAATGTTCTACAGACAAATTCCCGTGCAAATAACGATCTTCCAAAACGAAGGCCGGAATTTATAGCACATGCTGGCCGTCCAGGCCCACCTCTCGAATGTTGTTATGCTAGCCCTCTGTCAATCGACCAAAGTCGAAGGAAGGAACCCTTCACCAACGATGGTGGCATGATAGATGAGGAACAAAGAGGTTGAGGGGTGGGAGAACCTCGTACACGCCCAACAACCCTTTTGCGCAACAGTAATTCATTTGCTAATGATTTTCGAACAACTCGCCTGATTTAGAACTATCGACAGGCGGTCTACCTATGTAAAGGACACCAGAGTATTTCTGGAGACGGATAACGGACAGACTCACTAGGGTGATTAGGTCAAGGGAATCAATGATTCAAGGTTGATGCCAAAGCTGGATTGCCACTCGGCCCTCAGGGAAAAGCTGAACGTGCTTCTCGGTATCTGGTCCGTAGCTGGTCAGCCAGAAGTTTTCCTAGCTCTACAAAATGCTCCATTTACTAGGTGGCAACTTTTCACCCCCCGTGGTGCCTTTTCAAGCTGCTTTCATGTGCTGTACCCACCTTCGGCCAAAGCCCGTTAAGTCAGAAAAGTTGCTGTGCCCATGGTTTCTCTATCTCGGCAGTTCACACTTTGCATGGGGCGTTGTGACTTTTAGGGGCTGTATTTGGGGCTGAAGCATCAGCTTTCTTTCCACAGGAGGTCAAAGATCTAGATTCACGAGTCATTGCCTTGAAAGATTGGGGTGCAGACTTTGCCTCAAGCTGCACCTCGCCGCACTGGCCGAATCTATGTGACTCACGGTGCATAGAGAACTCGGATAAAGATTCCCCGATTGGGTGTAAAGACGGTCGTATTTGTGGCAGGTTCCACTTTCCTACACCCAATTCTGGCCTTAGAAGCATCAATTGGAGACAGCTGTGGCGTTTGGAAAAACCCATGGTGGGGGAGAGGGACGTGATTCTGGCTGGGCTATAGGTTGGGTTGACACAGAGGGGAAGTGTAAGTAAGATAGCGTCTCGTCTTCATCCTTGTCGCTCCTAGGCCGTGATGAAGAGAGGAGAACCCGGTTTATCTCTAGACGTATGTCGTTTCCGAGCTAGTATTTGTTCCGAGGAAACCCTTCCTTGTCCTTGGACTGACTAAAAACAACATGTGCTCCAATGTCGATATTCCTCTCAAGCTTCAGGCTGATTGGAAGAGATCCAGGTCTAGTTGCAAGCGTGGGGGTCAATCGCCTGGCAAACTCCCAGGAAGTTTTGTGTGATTTGTGAGAGTGATCACAAGAGACGAAAGGCAAAAGAGAACCGCCAAGCCAACAGTAGAAGGCGTTCTTTCGCCCTAAGTTGCCTGTAACGATGTTAGTATTCAGGTACGCGTAATCGACCTCGTGCTTTGGTGTGTGCCGATGCTAGGAGTAGTCATGGGGCATCGTCCATTGGAGCAGGAAACCTTGTTACGCGCTGGATGCGTTAGCTCTAGGTACCCCTTCTCCTGCTCAGAGAAGCAGATTTCTCCACTTTCGATGGTTCAGCTTCGATCACGACCGTTTATACCTTTCCTTTTCTTCAGCTACGCGCTCTCTTTCCGAGAGAATAAAGTTACGACGAACTGTACGACCGTCGTTTTGGGGGCATATCAGGTACAAAAGCCCTATCGCGCCCTCCGCACATCCACCGTTGCACGGAGATTTAGTGGAAGATCCAGTCCAAGCGATCCTAGCTTCGGCACTTTGAGCTGTCCTTATTTTCCCCTCGGCGGTGGGCCCCTCGCCGCGCTCCAGGGAAGTCTTACTAGGGGGGCCGGGCTACCCCTGGGAAAAAGTGGCGTGAGAAAATCGCCAACGCTAGTGCAGGGTTGAACGAGCGTCCCAATGGCAAGGGGGGTTTGACCTCGGATTTGGCGCCTGAAGAGGGTATTTTGATTTCTTGTTGAATTACTCTAAACCCAGTCGCGGCAGACATCCGCACGACCATTTTGGCTGATTCCACCAAGCCCTGCAGGGTCTGCCCACTAAAGGGTGATGACCTGGGCACGGCTAGTTGTGCTCTTTAGACAATCCTCCACAACAAAGCAAGGAAGGGCCTCTGAGAAAGCTGCCTCGTAATTGTACCCCAGGTTTTGAACGTATTAGTCGAGTAGCAGCAGGGAGACTTACATGCCAAGATCAGCCCGGTAGAAGCACACTGAGGCATACTGTGCTGACGGGAGCTATGCCCTCTGCCCCCAATCTGGAAGACGTGCAATTGGCGACGCGCCAAAAAGAAGGTTAGCTGTTGGCATTTCCCGGCCTGCTTTTTCTGTGCGAGTCTCCGATCGTGGCTTAAGCCTGAATTTCCTTGCAAACCAGCCACGTCGAAGACTATCTGTGGGTGGCTGCAGGCGGCTACTGTATTCTCCGAACAAGTCTAGTGCTCTCGGCAGAGCCTAGTCAAAATGCGCTCCCACAGCCCCCGCTTCTGGTTCAGGAAAGGATCGACATACCCAGCCCAAGCTTTGAGCAGCGGTTGCTTTGATCTGCGCTCACAACCGGCTTTTTGGATCTACCCTGCATTGAGGCCTAAATGAACTTCGGAAAACTTAATCTAGCACTTTACTCCACCAGCTTGCCGAGTAGATGGTGAAAAGGCTCCTGCTCTAGATGTGAGGTGCGAGGATTACTCGAGGGATTCTGGCCAGACCATGCCGAAAACCCCCTGGTTCGTGTTTCAAGTGGTGCGAAATGCCTATTCGCAATCAGATCCCTGCAGCCCCTCTCGAGTGCATCCCGCCGTTCTTCCTGCTTGGTGCTTTCTTCCCAGCATTTCGCTTAGCAACGTCGAATTGTACCATGGGCGCGCCGCTCGTTCTGGGCCCTCATTAAATCTCCGGGTCTAAGGCAAGCCCGACACCCCGGTGTTAAAGCCAGTTTGCCAAGCCTCAGCATTAGCCCCATTAAGATGTCCTGGTCACCACAATACAACCACTGTACCCTAGACGTATTTCGCTCCGGAAAAAAAGTCCGCCAGTCTGGACAAGGGGACATTCACTCACCCGTACCTTACCTGGCTTCAAATCCAAGCCACATCGGAATCAGTCTAGTGCGCCACCTGGCACATGCCGTTAGCGCCAAGAGCATTAGAATCGTTTCACATGATTAACTCTTCGCGGTTTGGGGTCCCAAGTCGCCAGCTGACAAACACGTTCCCAGCCATATGCCAGGATCTGCCGCATCGCTTTTTGCCCCCTGCAATTGTCAAACTGCCATACGATGGCGTGAGCATCGTATCTTCAACCGCTTGATCAATCCCATGTCCGCTTGCCGAAGCGACCTCGTGATTTGAGCATTGGTTCCTGACGATCCAGACAAAATGGCCTTTGACTTCGTATTGCTCAACGCCTCCCAGCTTCTCCTTACCCCACCAATACCTGACATTCGAGCACTTGGGAAATTTCCTTCGAATATGTTTTCAGGAACCAGCACCCGGAAAAGGTGTCACGCATTGGTCTTTTAACACAGCGTCTGCAGCAGGATGGGTAAAATGAACAGAACATGTGGCGAGCGATCAATATGCACGAATTCATAGACGTGGATGAGGATCGTCCCGCGCAACCCAACCCCATACCTCACATGTCTCCATCTAACCTTGCGCCATTACACCGTTACCCTCAGCCACCTTCAGGCTCTTCGATGCAGGGCCAAGCTGCTTCGCTTCCCCCACCTACAGACGTGCCATGTTATGGTGACGCTTCTCATTCGAGTGCACCACCGTACGATCGCGCTGGCAGCGTATCAACACCCGATCGCTCGCCTGGCCTCAGAAATCATCCGCAATTCCAGGCAACAAATCGCAGACTTTCCGAAGGCGTACTCGCCCTTTCAGGGCCCCAATACTGCGGATCAAGATCAAATTCTTACCCAACCGAACACCCATCACACGAAACTCAAACCTCTGATCTTGACTATGTCCCTGGTTTCGACGTGATACCCGATCACCATCAGCCCATGGCGCCGTCGGCAACGTATTCACATCCACTGCCAGCCACACCATGTCCAGCCTCAGCTCATCCCTCTGGCTATTATGGCCAACAGCGGATAGATACGCACAGCTCTCCAGGCACGCGACGCAAGCTTCCTAGGGCTGCACAAGCGTGTGACCCTTGCCGGCACCGAAAGGCAAAGTGTGATGAGGGCCGACCAGAGTGTCACCACTGCAGGATCAACAACCTCAAATGCTTCTACAAAGATGTTCCACCTTCGAAACAGGACAGGCAGACGGCAGCAATGACCGAAAAGCTTGACGCGTTGGATGAAAACATTAACAAGTTACTTCAAATGTCAGAAAAGCATGGGCGACAGATCAGTATGCTGCAGACATGTCTCCCATCTGAATTAAAAGCACGCTTCCAAGGTGTCCCAAAGAGCACATCCAAGTCCTCCAGCCCTATTCTGCTTACGACAGAGAAGCAAGCCAGAGGACTCCAAACAGCCCCTAAACAAGCACCACCATCGCAGGATCGATACCACGACGGCTTGACAAATCTCCACGCGACAGCAGATTTTCGGCCCCTTGTCAAACATACCACCGCAGTACAGCACCTTCTGTCATGGCCAACTATCAGACTATTGTTTCCGAAAGATAAAGAGACAGAATTGATGGGAGCATACGCAATGGACCTCGAAACAAGAAGAGGATTTCGACTATATGGCTGCGGTGAAGGCCAAGACGTAACCGACAGCGACACGGATGACGCCGGCCCAGTTCGCAGCTCTGTTTCTGACAAACGTATCAATGACGCTTCGTCAAGCGCTTCATTAAAGGGCGTTTGGGGGAAGGGGGGTTTGCTGTCCAGGAGCCCGGGAACCAACTCTTCTGGTGGGGACCATCCAGGATACTTGACCTCTTATGATGGTCTCATTCTTGAAGACGACTTGGTGGAGTCTTCAGTGAACGCTTACATGGCTAATATCCACATTATGCACCCATTCCTCGACAATGGAGTGTTACGGAAAATGGTGAGCAGGTTCAAGCAACGTTATAGCTGGGCGTATCCCCAGCTATCGCAGAGACAGCCTAGTGCCGGCAAACGGAAGCGTACAGCCAACAAATTCCCTGGGACGACGAGCGGTGGAGCAGCACCAAACAAACCTTGTGCTTCTGGTCTTGGAGGAGTTCCGGAGATAGAGCATTCGACCGCCAATGCCATCGTTTTACTCGTGATCGCGTTAGGCAGGATCTGCGCCCACAAGGGCTCGTTACCAAGACCTACGCCTGCGACTTCGACATTTCCGTCAAATCGTTCTCGAGGAATGAAACCCGAACAATCTGATGTTAACATGTTCGACACCACCTATACCGGGGGCAAAAACACGGGTGCTATTCCCGGGTCGGCCTACTACGCTGTGGCTGCCGAAATTCTCGGCGAATTGTGTGGTGGAGCCAGTTTATCTTACATCCAGGCCAACCTGCTTGCAGGTCTTTATATGGGGCAGCTAGCTCGGATTTTTCCAAGTTACTTTTTCATATCCAATGCCTGCAGATCATGCCAGGTGCTGATAGACTCCACCGACTATAAGGCTGGGAGAATCAAACCGGCACGCAGGAACTTGATCAACTTTGCTTTCTGGACTTGCCTCCAGCTCGAGGGCGACATCCTGGCGGAACTGCAACTACCTCAAAGTGGAATCACGCGGTACGAAATCAAAATGCAATGTGAAATGCCCAATGCCATGACACTTGAGTCTAGTACGGACGATGCTACTGCAGGGGCGAGCGCGCCTGAAACGATCCTGCGATACTACTGCTCACAAGTACAGCTGAGAAGGACGCTCAATGACATACACTACAATTTATACGAAGACAAGCACAGGTGCAATGGCGCAGACCAGGAAGAGGCCGAAGAGCCGCCACCATTCGGGATAATGAGGACGCTTGACGATAATTTGGAAAATTGGAGGAATCTGCTGAACGACTGGAACTGGGACGACAATGATCACATGAGTTCCGATATCAATGTTGCACGAATGAGGGCGAAATACTATGGGGCAAAATACATCATCCACCGGCCTGCACTGCAGTATGCCTTGGCCTTCTGTTCTGGCACGGGAGGTTCCTCGACGCCGAAAAGCCACCACTCAGAATCGCCCGCCGTTGGTCCGAGCTACCAGCCGCAGCTCGTATCGCATGGCGAGGCTGTTAGCCTCAGAGCGCGTCGCCAGGCTAGGACGGGAGCACCAACGCCCGCAGTCGAGAGATTGGATCCGAGAGCTCGAAAAGGAGCCGAAGCTTGCATATGGGCAGCCATCCGAAGCACCACCGCTTTCGATCGCGTGCCAGAGCGAATAATCATTACCAATATTTTTTGCACTGCCCGGGCGTGAGTCTAACAATTTACTCTCCTTTATTACTGACCATTACGGCCACTAACACGTATTGCCAGCCAATTCGGCAATATGCTCGTTTTGGCGGGAACATATAAGTCGGAGCTGTCCTCCCTTGTGGATGGCGCTGAGCTAGAAAGGCTCCTGGACCGAACCATTCGATTCCTGAAACTCAGTGAACCGATATCTCTTACCCTGAAACGCGATGCAACGATCCTAGAACACATCAAGGTAACCCTCTTCCGCAACCCAAAAGCCAGTCCCAATGCCGCCCCAACCTTGCCTCCAAGCTCGAAGCCACAATATCCGTACAACCATGGAGGGATCTTTGCCACTTGAAATACGTATGCACATAGCGTGGAACTATCTATTTGCGAATCCAGGACGCTGGGTATTTGAGGAGCTTGTTGAGTGTCGATATAGAAAAATGGCACTGCCAATGGTGGCCGGAACATGCGGAGGCATGATCGCCGACGGGCCAAAAAGTCTTGCTAGGTTTCTTGGGAGTGGAGTTATTCGTTTGGCTGTCTCTTAGCTTTATCGGCGTATGGGACAGGGTTTGATACACGATACCCCAAGTCGCAGCCAGCTTTGATTTGATTTGTTGGTGCGGACATTTGTCCTTCACGTTTAGGAAATACGTCGTCGAAAAAAGAAATGCAGCTGCACCTCTCGGTTCCCTCCACTCCACTCGCCATTTCCATCGCTTCACGTACTGAACCATCACCCCAACATGTCCGACTAACGTAACCAAACGCACAACAGAGAATTCTGTACAGATGTGCCATCCTTGTACCTCCAGTCCTTGCGCAATATGTCCCGGGCGAGCAAGCGATAAGAGCAAAGCCAGCTAACACGATCGGCCCCCATGCGCTTCTCGCAAGCATTTTCTTCCCCGCCCTCCCTCTGCCTCTGAAACCCCCCCTTCTTCAATCCGCCGGTATTCGACTTCGCTCGCCCTTCTCTACTGCTTCTTGAACCGCAAGCACAGCTTTATTCGTGTCATCAATCGATCTTATTCTGGCGAAATCCCTAGCAACTGCCAGGCCTGGAGGCTTGGTCTATGCCGTGTGTGTCTCTGCATTCATCTTCCTCGCGTAGGATTATCGTCTCTTGAGATGTGATCGCAGAATAAGGGAGCTGTAATGCTGGCTAGCAAACATGTAGGGGGAGCTTTTGTCAATCATCCGAATCTTTTCTCGTGCTGTAAGGAGGGCATTGAAAACGGGAACATTGGAAAGGAAATGCGGGGAACTGAGCGCCACCAACTGGTCGAGAGGCCAGGATATCGAAGCGTGGGTCCGGAAAACGAAATTTCTGCGCATTTGGTTGCTCCTTGCACAAGCTACTTAAGGTTTTGGGAGGGTTCGAGAGGCTATAGGCTTTGTGAAGGGCGTGCTTGATCTCGGCAGTTTCTTGTGCCAAAGTAGAATTTCTCAGAGGGCGCCCGCTGTGTGTCATGCCAAGCCTGCCAGGGAACCCACCGAAAAGACCACGCTGGACGAGAGAGAGAACACATCTCTCTCCAGCGTTCAGTCTCTGTACGTAGTAGAGCTGAAGTTCATTACGCACGCGCCTGGCACATCAGACGCATGCGACATGCATACCCCAATCCGTAGAGAAGTCTACTGCCAGTCTGGCCCTTCGGCTCTGCTGACAACTGTGCTAAAGGTCCAATATGCTATCCCCAAAGCTGGAAGATATATCTACTTTGCTTCGCGTAAGCGCTTTGTGAAACTTGCGCCCCAAGAAGCACTATATCCCTGTCAGTAGTCCACCACCACGCCTCAAACGTACAAAATGACAAACATACCTTGTTTGACGTCTCACTTCCTTTAGTGAAGCTTGCTGTCGCTGCTTTCGCTCCTCCTCGTCCATACAAAGCGCTTGCTCGATCGTCTGCGCAACCTCGTCAGCGTCTGTGGGATTGACGAGTAAGCTCCCGCGCAAGGTTTCTGCTGCACCAGTGGTTTTTGAAAGGATCAAGACACCGCCGCGTCCTTGTTGGCAGGCAACGTATTCGTAGCTGACCAGATTCATTCCGTCGCGAATCGATGTGACAAGGCATATGTCCGAAACTGTGTACAAAGCCGTCAGGTCCTCTTTGGAGATGGAATGGTGAAGGAGGCGGATTGGTGTGTGCATTATGGAGCCTAGTAATCTTTGTCAGTATGGTAGTCCCTGCAGGCCTTGATGATTTACAAGAGCAATCCTTGACGGGACTTTGATAGGCCGAGTACTTACTGTGCTTCCCATTAATCTCGCTCACAAGGTTGTTAACATCCTTCGCAAGCCTCTGATACTCGGGACAACCCTCTCTCGATGGAATAAGAACCTGGATCAATTTCGTTTTCTCCTTCCTCTCAGGGTAGTCGTTGAGAAATTTGTCAAATGCGCGCAGCTTCTCTGGGATGCCCTTGATATAGTCCATCCGATCTACACCGACAATGGTCTTGATGCCCCCCAGTTGCTGTTCCAGAGCAGATATGGTAACTCGTACCTCGTTCTCGCTTAGAAGTTGGTCAAATTCTTTGGGCTGAATACCTATAGGGAACTCGGCCACATCAACAAATCGATTGTCGATTTGTACTCCGCCTTCGGTGACATCTGCGTCTCTGTTCGGCCCAGTAAGCACATTGAGTAGAGTAAAGCAGGCTCCGCCCGCTACTCACAGGATATCCATACAGCAACGTCGAAAATTGGCAGCATAATCTTTGGTGTGGAACCCGACAAGATTCGAGCCGAGAACACCCCGCAGTAACTGATCCTTAAACGGCACGATTGAAAAGTCGCTGCTATCCGGAAATGGAGTATGAAGGAAAAAGCCGATTTTGACGTTGCTTTTGGTGCCACCGAGCTCTTCGCGCAAGAATTGAGGCAGTAGCATCAGGTGGTAGTCGTGGATCCAGACACTGTCATCATCATTGACATGAAGCGCTATTTCTTTGGCAAAAAGTCTGTTTGCCACCTGGTAAGCCACCGTTGCGGTGTCATCTAGTACCATTTTGTCCTTGAAACCGTGGAGTATAGGCCACAAGATTTGATCTTCCGCCAGAAATCAGTAAAAGATGATCCACCTAAATTTGCGAGAAGGAAGGCACGTACTCGAAAAGCCATTATAGTGATGGGTGGCCAACGAATCGGGCAGCCATATTGGCACAGCATCGAACGTTGAGGCAAGTTCCTTCTCTAGGATATTGACGTCTCTTTGGGGAACTTCGGTGCCTGGCCAACCGAACCATTTGAATTTCGTCTGATTGGAAAGGCCCTTGAGGCCTACCGCTAGGCCACCAGAGGAGTTCTGAAAGCTGTAGCTTCCATTATCGAGAGGCTTCAGCGTAATTGGAAGCCGGTTGGCGATGATCAGCAATCTTTGTTGCTTTTCGTGCATGGCTGTTCACGATTGTTTCCGAAAATGAAGACGGGGAGTAGATTCTTTCCGAGGTTGTGCATTCCGACGACGAAGGCACTGACTATAAGCTTTCGAAGATGTAATTTTCCGACCCTGGCTGCAAATGTACCCCGGAAGTGTCATCCCGATAATTCCAGCGAATAGGGATGCGAGAAGGAAGCCAACAGGCCACGGGAAAGTTCGGCATGGGCTATAGCTGTACTCGTCACTCCACCTATTTTTCCACGTGGCAAACCAACAGAAGAAGGCTTCCAAAGTAGTCTCTTTGTGCATGGGGTCGACAGATCAAGGCGGGAAAGCGGTAAGTGATTGCGTCAGTGTGGATGTCGATGCACGATCTCTTCAAAGTTGCGAGGGCCATGGCAGCCCGCTCGAGTACTTGCTCCTCGGTACCTACAATCACAGACCAACTACATCTTTGACAGATGTCAGATTAAGCTATGACCGTTAGACATCTCCATGTTTCCTAGTAGACCAGCAGTTAATGGAAGCTGTGGCAATCAGAAAGAAAAGTGGCGTGAAACGGACATTTATCGCAAGTTCCGCATTTATCCGACCAGGTCGTTGCCGAAAAGGAATCTTGGCACTGGTATTCGGATGAAACTGGCTTTGCGAGCTTTTGACAGGGGAGTAAGTTCCGCAGCGACCTCCGCCGTCCTGCCGGTCAGGCGTACCGAAGCTCAGCGTAGCAGACGTTAGTGTTAGTAATGGATCGACGATCTCTAGCGAGAAAGCATTGAGGCTCTCTCTATAACCCCTTTGGACTTTCTAACTCCAAGTGGAGTTGGTAAAGTCCCCAGGAGTTCCCCAAATTTCAGGCAACCTTTCCCAAGTCTGTCCCTTGCTAATTTGCCCCCCCCGCAAGACCAAGTTATGCTTGCTTCTTCCGGGCACCTCTATATTGCCCAACTCCCCCATATGATGTTTGCCTTTGAATTGAAAGAGCCAACTTGAAGCACTCTCAGCTGTGATATCCCGAGGCAATAATATCCTGCTACACATCTATTTGGAGACACACAGGATGTCACTTCACTTTGATACAGCGATCTTAATATCCCTGTGCAGAGTGTCCCATCCCCCTGGTACTGACAGCAAACTCCGTCTCCGATAGGATTGAGATGTAACACACCCTGACAAATTGCAAATCCGCTCGAGCGCAGTCGAATATCATCTGACAGACCTCATCGATGGTAACTGGCCCTTTACTCTTCCTCGGGGGTTTTGAAAATATGCCCTTCAGGCAATCGATCGGGTCAGCCATCACACCAGCTATACTCTCGAACGACGGCTTGTCTGGAGCATCAAAATGGCTCCTTTGCAATTGCCAAGCTCATCGTATACATGAAGTGAAATTAGCCATCTCAGACTGTAGAATGAACACTTTGGCGCCACCGAAACTCCTGGACAAATTTCAGTTCGCTGGTAGGCATAGTCCTTAAGGACTGAGAGATCCTGTTTGCTCTTCCACGCTGATATGGTTGCCGGAGTTGTGACATTAGGGTGTATGACGTTAGGTTTGAAGTCGGGGCTCACTGGGATCCAAGTCTTGGAACTAAGACAGGGGGCTTCCTTGACCTGAATTTCTACAGCATCAGCTCCTATCTCCCGGGCCTAAGCTTCCCGGGTCTGTATCTTAAGCGAGTAGAAGCAATGGGGCAGCGGCATATGGGAATGTCGGAACTTACCGTATAATGTTCCCGATGATCCTTGTCAGCCCATCGCCTCCTCATTGGGGTAAATGCTTCTCCCTAATTTCTCAGCGAGAGAAATGGTGAGCCGGTGCCCCGGTGAACTGAAGAGTTTCTACTGTGGAGACAGAGTGAAAAGTCCCCTTTAGGAGATGCCAGCACTGACATGGGAAAATGTGCTTGGGTGAAGTCTAGCTGCATCACATCGCTACTTCTTGCCGAATGTTAGCAGCCGGGTTCAACTAATACCGACGGCACATGAAAAGATTTTCCACTAGGATCTCGTTTTGTTGAGGGGAAGTTAGCTGTCCATCTTGTGGACGGCGGTCCGGCAGGGTTGTACAGCCGACCGCCTTTTCTACAATGGGAAATTGTATAAATCCCGAGCATGGACTTCTTTAGCCATGTGCGAGGCCTTGCCTGAATATGGCGGCAGTTTCATCTGACAAGAGCCGTGCTAGACACTTACGTAGATGGCCTAGAAGATTGGCGGCTGAACTCGACGACTCGTCCGAATGATGTCTGGCAGGACACCCGGGCTATTGCTTTTCGCCAAGCTGCGGGGAGTTTTTGCCGTAGATCTTTTCGCCTTTCGGAAGCCATTCGAGGCCTACAGATTCCCGTGCCCCATGGACGAAAAAGGTTATAGATGAGAGAATCTTGTTTAGCAACTGCCGGCCAGGCCTGGGGTTGATCTTTTGTCAGATGTCATGCGCGAGGAAGCCGATCCCACGCACGTTAAGTCTTCTTCCTCCAACCACAGAGACGCCAAGGGGGAAAAGTGGATCTGCGGAGATACCTCCGGACTCACCACTCACGCTACTTCTCGATCAGAAAAGCCAGCCCCGGTATTAAGATTCCCATTACCACGTCGCGCAGTCCGGACATGACTCGTGTCTCCCTCGAAAGCCTGCCACTTATTGACGCTAACGGGCGATCTTTCGGCGTTCAGATCCGCTATTCAGATCTCTCCTCGTACCCGTGCTGTGGATGTGAGAAACACTGCTTATGCCTCGACTAATGCTTGCCCGCCGCATCACTTCCGACAAGCGCTATAATCCCGTGTTTGCGCGAACAAGATATCCAAGTCCCGTAATTCAGTTTCATCACTCCTGCCGTTGGCTGACTCTTGTTGGAAGCGGATGTGCTTCATCAACGGTGGCTCACGCGGCACTCCGGGATGGCGGTGGTTCTTTCCCCTAGATTTCCCACCTTAAATGGGATTCTCCAATTTCCATGTCCCCAAATAATGCACACAGGCTGCCCCTTCTCATACAGCATGCCAGTTTGGCGTCTTGTCGATCGCGACCCACCAACCTTGGCCCTTTGCTTGCAAGGGTACCCGATTTCCGGAGAGGACTACCTCTCACCCTGCGACCCTGCGCATCTTGAAAGCTGAACCTAAAATTTTTGCCCATCTGTGACGTAGTTCCGGAGAGATTGCGCCTGATGTACAAGTCAAAAAGGTACGGGAATGCATCTTCCTGCGATCGTTACCTCTAGACCTCTTCATGCCTTTGATCAACACTACGGCAAACCAGGCGTCAACCCGTCGAGATATCTATTGGTATGCTACATGTTCCCATATCTACCCCGTCACCGTAGCATTGATAGTAGCATGCCATTACTGCCATGCTGAAACTGCCAGTCAGAGAATTACTGTGATTGCCGACTTTCTCCGAAGACAGGACTGCCACACCTTGGCCTATCATCATGGATGGATACGGCCATACACACTCTGGACACAACTTTTATGGCTTCAACGTTCTCCTCCCCAGCTATCATCGAGATCAACAATTCATATGTGACGATGCGCTTGACAATGGCTTTGGCTTCGACCCCTCACCTAAAGAGCAGAGCATGGTTGAGCAGAACTTAGCTACAGGCGACCTCCTGTACGCGAGTACTTTCCAACTGCCCCACCAATTCTCCCCCTCCTCTGCGTGCTTGCTGCAGCAGAGTGTTGATCAGGTGCTGGGATCAAGTGGACAGAAGAGCAGCCAAAATGTTCAAAGCCCGGTCGCCGGCGCTGGTAGCGCGACGGCAGCGTCGCGATACAAAGATGTGAAGCTTTCGCAACCGAATTTGGCAAAGGCCGCAATTCAGCAGAAATCCGGAGACGCGACGAGACCGGCTAACGATTCGACAATTAACAGAAGGCGAGATAAGTCGGAGGTGACAAGAGCCTCGGTCCCTTGCAATTTGAGCAGCAACCCAGGAAAGCCATCAAAGAAGAGAGGCCGTCGACCATCTAGCTCTTCTCAGTCCTCCCAGAGTTCTCTAGGGGCTGACAAGCGTGAAGAGGTGTCTCTCGAAAGGAACAGGGTTGCGGCTGCCAAGTGTCGTGTCAAGAAGAAAGAAAAAGACGAGCAGATGCTGCAAGATTCACGCCTCAAGGCCAAGGAGAACAAGGAACTTCATGACATGGTTCGAGAGATGGAGGTGGAAGTGAATACATTGACCACATTTCTAGCGGCGCACTCGGATAGCTCTAATTGCAAGAAGCCAGACCAATTGAAGGAGACCCTTCGGCAATTCCAGAAGCCGAATATGGCCAGATGGTTTTCAGGTTCATCAGACTCACCTTCATCAGTGCACAGTTCCATGCTATCGTTATCTGATCACAGTCCGAGCAGCACTTCAAATAGTCGCTCACCCGCGACGCCGACTGAATGTGCGACCCAAGCTCCGAACTTGGACTACTATATCGTTGGCGACATGGACATCGACTCCCCGCCATTTCTGGCGTCTCAGAGCACTAGGGCGGCATGCTTGCCTACCCCGTACTTGTGTTGATGAAGGTGATTAGGACCGCTTAGTTGCCTGCTGGACGAATCTCTGCCGCATGGCGACATCGTGAACGATACGTCAAACTCCTCAGCTCTCGGTTGGGACTCCACATGCGCTATTCTAGCAGATGAACTCCCACTGCGTGCCACTTACAAATTGAATATGGAATACTTCTGCAGGAGCTTCTCTTTGGCAGTACCAAGTTCAGTTTACTTAGCTCAGCTTGATTCTGCAATAACGAAAGGGAGAGGGCAGCAGAAAGGGAAGTGGAAAGCAGCCAGAACAAGACGTTGAAAGAGAGGATAAAACGAGGCAGAGAAGACGTACATGATGAATGAACGAACAAAAGAACGAATGAATGAAAGAACGAAAGAACGAAAAGGAAAGGAATTAGACGGACGGGTCTGGCAGCCGGAGAAGCCCCCCTGGGGGGAGACAGTCAGATACGTCCTTCAATGCCGGTGTAGATTAATGTTGATTGTTCACACGGAATGTGGACCAGTGGTGCAGGAGGGCGCCAGCAACCAATGGTGCAGGTCAGTGCAAACTACTGGCATCCCTCCTCGCGCTCACCAGTATTAAGTGACGACTAGCTTGGGGGACGTATGCGAAAAAAGGGACCCTACTGTGAGCCATAAAACTTCAACCACGCTCTCGTACCACTGTGATATCCCATCGCAGAAATTTTTACTCAATGGGCCTCTGCTAATGACGATACAAAGTACGTCGGTGGTCTGCGGATGCATGCTAGATCAGAATTGCAGCGGTTTGCGCGCTTCCCGTAAAGTCACCTAGAAACAGCATTCCCCTCAGCGGCCAGGCGCTGACGTCGTTGTGACTCGCCAAGAAGGGCTCAACCGCTAGCCTTAAATGTTTGCTGCCTCCCGATCCTAGATTAATATTGCTCGAAATTGTGTCGTCCAAACAGTCTGATACGTATTGTTCCCAGACATGGCAGAGCAAGCTTCACCGAGGAAGCGGCGTTTGTTCGAGCCCATGACCGCGACTGCGTGCACCGAGTGCCGGCAGAAGCGAGCCAAGGTTGAGTTTGCACCTCCCACCAGCACATTGATGCCTTTCGTTGGGCAAAAATAACTGACAACCGGCCACATTGCAGTGTGATGGCAAGCAGCCATGTTCCAGATGTGCATCACGAGAAGGACTAGTCTGCAGGTACGACCCGCACCTGAAAACCGTCAAGAAGGATTTGAAAGCGGAAATTGATCGACTTCGGGCCGAGCGTCGGATGATGGACAGCATTTTCGAGGCTTTGGTAGAAGGCAATGATACAAACCTCATTATCGATCAGCTGAGGTCAGGTCAATCTTTGGAAGCAATCTCGACGCAATTTTTAGGCAAGTCCACTTGGGAGGCCGGCTCAACAAGCTCAACAGCTCCGCCGAGCCATACCATTGGCTCCAGAGAAGATGCAAGCCTCGCAAGCGCTCGGGATAGTGCCTCAGCTCCAACAGGAATCGAACAACCGTCAGCCTCGAACTCAGCCCGCGAGACGGCAATCCGGACACGGGGCGGTGAACTCTCTCCTGACGCAGTGTCTGGACCTAGTCAACTGTCAGCTAGGTCCTACCAGCTGATGGGGCTAGATTCGAAGACACGAGAAGAAACTACCGTTCCTTCAGCGTCTTGGACACGGGCCACGACCAGAGATGACCTTGTCGACCATTTTCTCGGATTATATTTTTGTTGGGAATACCCCACATTTGCAAGCTTGTCAAAGGAGCATTTCATGGTCGATTTTAGACGCGGAAGGCCGATATTCTCTTCAAGCCTATTGGTAAACGCGATTCTCGCTCTAGGTGCCAGGTTCTCTGACTTGCCGACTGAGGGCCGCAAAGAGCCACACGATCCTCGGACCGCTGGTCAGCCCTTTTTTGACGAAGCAAAGAGGTTGCTTGGCGAAGAGGAGACGCCCTCTTTGACGACAATACAGGCGCTGGGTCTAATGTCTCTCAGGCAGGCAAGTTGTGGGAATGACGCAAGCAGCTGGCATTATGCAAGGCAATCAATGCGAATGGCCATAGACCTCGATCTGCATTGTGATCGTTCTATTCCTGCGGTGCCCCTGGATGCTGTCATGTCTAGAGCCGAGCGTGAGGTGCGTGCAGCGACCTTCTGGGGATGCTTTAATCTTGAGCAGTAAGACATCTTATCCACTTTTCGGCATTTTTGACACTGACTGTGACAGAGCATGGTCGCTTTGCATTGGCCGGACTTCGCAGATCAGCCTTAGGGATATCGAGATCGAGAAGCCATCCATCATCGACGAAGTCGAGGAAGAGCAATGGATATCTTACACTGATGACGGCCTGACTTCAGAACGAACCACCAGTCAACCCAGCAATATCCGAGCGGTCTACAAGAGCTTCTCTGAACTTTCTGAACTCGTTCATGATAGTCTGGTCATGGTTCACTCAAAAGACAGCTTTCCACAGGGCGCAAGTGTTCTGGCGATCTATAAGAGATACCTGGAGTGGTATGAGAGATTGCCAGTCCAATTACGCTTGGGACTCAATTCTACTCCTACCGTCTTATTCACCCAGTCTGTTTCCCCCCTCTTTCTCGTCCGAGCCATTACTGACTCATGCTTCAAGCATGTACTACCACTTTGCCATTCTCCTCCTCTTCCGGCCATTCTGGAACCTCGAGATCTTCGAATCCACTACCTTTCCACGCACCGTCTGCAGCGAAGCTGCTCAGAGCATTTTCGTCTTGATCAGATCGTACAAAGAGCTCTACACTCTGCGTCGAACACCCTCCTTTGTGCCATATATAATACTGACGGCAAGCCTAGCCTACGTTGCTGACATAAAGGGCGAGCTGACGGGAGACGGCATGACATCTCTCACCTATGGCTCGGAGGGACTGAACCTCCTCGAGGACATGTGCAAATCGCACTTCTTTGCAAGGCGATCTGTTGAAATCATCAAATTCTTCACTGAAAAATGGGGCCTGCAATTACCAGAGCATGATTTTCTGCGATCCCGAAGCCCGCACTCAGATGATGAAGATCAACCTAATGCTACGCTAGCATTTCCTAAAAAGTTCACCTTCTTCCGCCCCAACATCGGATCGGAAGGTCGCGTTGGACGGGGCCAGCGCTTTTCAATACTGGACATGATTTTTTCTCCCTTTCCTGAACAGGGACAGAACTACCAAAATAGGCTGGGCACAACCCCCGGTCAAGTCGTCGACGAAGGAAATCGATGGCATGTGAGAACATCGGGGTTTGAGGCTTTGCCAGATGAATGCCGATTGTGATACAGAATCCCTGCCGCTTGTTTTTGAAGATAGAAACGAGCATTGATGATAAAGGCTAATGGTTGAGGCTAGGGCGGTTTGTGCACACAAAGACCACCGCAGCGACATCGAGGCATCGATCGCCTCACAGCCAGCCCCATAGCCGCTAGTTCATCGGGATGTCAAGCAAATCTGGGCCCGAACTTTGCGAAGCAACGGGCCGCCACCTACCTCGTACCATGCTTAGCAGGGACCGCAAAGTTACACCACCACTTTGCTCTACACTTTGACTTATTCGTGGTGGTAGCTCTGGATCGTTCGGAACAGGTACGTAGGGGTATATTGACCTATTACCTATGGTGGCTCCGACCACCTTTCTTGGCTTACATGCCTCATGAGGTCTCCATCGCAAGCAGAAACTGGCAGACAATGTTGAGGAGTAATGCGTTGCGCCTAACCGGTGACTTATGCTCGAAAGATTTCGGTACTCCGAGCGAGCTCTTGCTCAAAGTTAAAGCCTTAATGCAAGACTCGAGAAGCTCGGGTTCAAGGTGTTCCCTGACAGAGTAGAAGGAATAACGGAGGTGGCAATCTGGTTGCTCACGGGAGATTAAACGATACCACTGGACAACACATTAGCAACGTGGGCCGGTTTGATCAAAGAAGCGGACCATAAGGCAAGGCACCATGAAGTTAGGAACCATGACGAAGCTGTTGAAGCCGCTACAGTATGCGGCCTCTTGAATGAAGGATGGGGGCTGTGGTATTTGGTTGGCGGACTTGCCGCCGTCCATACACTGAAAGCGGGTTTGATTTGAAGTCAGGCATATGTGGTCCCGCTTTCGTGCTAGGCTAGGAATACGAGTATTCTCGGTGGTATGACGCGAAGAAGCAGAAACGACAACAGCGACACCACCGGGAATAGTTTCAACCACGTCAACTATTCGTTCTTCCTTACCTCGCTGCATTTGGGGCTGTTGGAATTCAACTAGAGCAAGGCTGGGCTCTTATTAGTTGTGGTTTAGAGGCTCAGATTCTACATGCTGATTCTGACTTGGCTTGCCCCGCGGCGCTCGCTCACAAGCCCCTCCCTGCACGTGCACAAATCCCTACGCCTTGCTGTAGCAACCGGCAACAACGACCGTCAGGCCCAAGATTTCTCCCCTTACGCTTTGCGGCCATTTTTGCAACGAAATGCCGTCTCCAAGACAACCCAGCCCCGACAAACCTACTTAATCACATTGTCGTGCGGGGCTCTGGTAGGATCGTGGGTTGCATCCTTCGCCACCTTCTGGAGGGGAGTGGGCTGTAGCATTCTCGCGCCTTCGCCACGAACCTAATACTAGAAATAGCACAAAAAGATCGTAGCCGGCGCGGCACCGTTTAGGCAGGCCGTTCGCCCCGCTCGTACCTCCAACAAAAATGAAATGAGCATTGTGTTATCTAACGTCAAAATCAGGAAGCAGCTCGCAGCGTGTCGTATACGTAGCAATTTCGGAGGGGTGTGCTTTGTATGGACGACAGGATGATTGCAGATTTCACCAAATTTTGAAGGCTTTGGTCATGCCTAATCGTGGAAAGCTGCCCATTGGGTGAAACCTCCAACAGGGTTTTAGCTAGCACGCGCCAAAACCAATTCAGCGACCTTCCGAACAAGCTTTAGCCACTCCGAAGAATTGCAGGGATGCCTAGGTGTTGCAACCTTGATCAGCTTGGATGTTTCCTTCCTCTGGTCCATACACGATGTCGTGCCTGAAGTGTCCGATGAAGCTTGATTGCTTAGATCGTGTACCCTTTTCTTTTCGCCCCGGCTTCTCGAAGCTCTATGGACCAGTCACATCCACATCCCACGCCGATCTCCTCTCACCCTCATCTCCGTCATCATGGCCCACAGCAGGAGTACGTGCAGTACCAAATATTTGTAGGAGCTCTTACCCTCAGCAGAGTTACACTCGCCGTGCTAGCTTTTCCTTGAAGCCTCAGTCCCCCATCCTATTCACTTCTCTACTTTCCCTTCCCACTGCTAGGTGCCGAAAACCAGTAGCACCGTTTCCACACTGTATCGCGTGCCATTAGAGCAATAGCAGGACTCTCCCTCAATCATCATTTTTACCTGTCATCCTCACCTCACTACTTCCCTCTCCTCTCCTTCAGTATGATCAGTGACTGGCGAAACTTGGCTTGCAGCCTTCTGCTGTCAGCAGCCACAGTCTTGGGTTCGCCCCTCCGAGCACGTTCCGCGTATTCCATCAAAGACACTCACCGTGTCCCGTCAAGATGGACCAAGATCGGTGAACCATCCGCTGACCATATGGTCCGGTTGACGATTGGCCTCAAACAAAGCCGGTTCGACGAGCTTGAAAGGCATTTGAACGAAGGTAATGGGCGCGCCCTCTCATAGACATATACGACCTTGCTACTTGATACTCAGAATGGCTGATTTGGTTTTTGGATGGCTGACAGTTTCCGACCCATTCCACCATCGCTATGGACAACATCTTAGCAAAGCTGAGGTCGACGAGCTTGTCAAGCCATCCGACGAAGCGCTCGAGCTTGTGCACGAATGGCTGCTTGATCACGGCGTTGAGCAGTGGGAGTTGCAGTACAGTGCGGCGAAAGATTTCATCAGGCTCTCCCTACCTGTTGCAGACGTTGAGCGACTCCTCGACACCAAATACTCCATCTTTAAACACGTGGATGGCACACGGCTTGTGCGCACGCCAGAATACTCTCTGCCTGCCCATCTCCATGAACATGTCACTGTTATCACTCCTACAAATCAATTCCTGAGGAGCGATCCTATGAGCAAGGATATTAGAGTCAAAGCTGGAAGCCATCCATTACCGCCCCTCGTGCCGGAGCCCGCCGGTTCGTCTGTAGCTGCTGTTTGCAATTTCAGCCTTGTCACCCCAGACTGCTTGCGCACGATCTATGGCACCATCAATTATACAGCACAAGTCCCAGGCAAGAACAAGGTGGCCCTCACCGACTATTTGGGGGAGGTTAACTCACGCCCTGACATTGCGCAATTCCTCCAATTGTATCGTCCCGAAGCCGCTGCTGCCGCAAACGAGTTCAGCAAGATCTCCATCGCAGGCGGGCCGATTAATGACTTGAACTCCACCGAAATTGCGGATCAGACTGGCGTTGAGGGCAATCTCGACGCTGAGACAATTTTGGGTGAGTGGCACCCAAAACTTGCCCCTCGAAGCATTCTGCCGGTGCTTGATTGACTGCGCTGACCGCTGAAATCCAATATTGCAGGAATTTCATGGCCTACTCCGCTTACAGGTGAGCGAACTCTCCTTCAGGCTCTTCTTGACCCCGCTGATGACCTTTAAAGCATACTCAACTGGCGGACTGGATCCAACTTTCGTGCCGGACAACTTCACCACTACCAACAGCGACGAACCATATCTAACCTGGGTCAATTACATTCTCGGAACTGAAGACATTCCGCAGATCATCTCCACCTCCTATGGTGATGATGAGCAGACCGTTTCCAAGGCCTACGCAGTCCAAGTGTGCAATCAGTTTGCACAATTCGGAGCACGAGGAGTGTCTCTGTTATTTGCCAGCGGGGATTACGGAGTTGGCGCGGATGGTACCTGCTACAGCAACGATGGCCTTGGGACCTTTGAATTCCTTCCCGGCTTCCCCAATGACTGTCCATACGTGACCGACGTTGGCGCTACAACCTCCTATCCCGAGGTAGCTGCATTCGATCCGCGCTTCCAGATCCCCTTCACCTCGGGCGCAGGCTTCTCGAACTATTTTGCGCAACCCAGCTGGCAGAGCAGTGCCGTGGACGCCTACATTGCCAGTCTGAATGGAGAGTACGACGGCTTCTACAACAAGCGTGGTCGTGCATATCCGGATATCGCTGCCTTGGGCCAGATCTTCGCCGTCGTGTGGGGTGGCAGTGTTATCCAAGTGGATGGTACAAGCGCTGCGACACCTACCGCTGCGGGTGTGTTGACACTGGTCAACGACGCTCTCATCGCTGCCGGAAAGTCACCATTGGGATTCATGAACCCTTGGCTGTATGCTTATGGCCACAAAGCCTTCACCGGTAAGCCGCTGTAGGCCAACATGTATTGGTGGCATTGTACTGATATTTCTAGATGTTACGAGCGGTTCTTCTGCAGGATGCAACACTACCGGCTTCCCTGCCAAGGTCGGTTGGGACGCAGTGACGGGATGGGGAACTCCAGTAAACACTATTTAACCCATAGCATCACTGTATGCGCGCTAACAGTTCTACAGTACTTCCCAGATATTCTGGAGATCCTCGGCCTGTCTGGTGACGCGTCCGGAGGTTGGAAGAAGGAATGAGTTTCGAACGAAAAGCATATATTTGAGATGAGTCGTTTGCTGAGGGGCTTTTGTAAAAGGACAGTATTCGCCTTGAATTCAAATAGACCTGGCGAGGATGTATCATTAGTAAGAACCGTTACGCTATATGACCTCCCTAACTGTCTAGACGTGACTTGAAATGCTTTGACGTTCGCACTCCGTACCAAAGCCAGCTGGCTGCTTCAGCGAGGATCCTTGCGCAGGTCACCGATTTGGGGAAACGATAGCGATAGCTATTTGAACTGCCTGTGAGCTGCCACACGCAGGCAAGCGCGTGCGCCTCCCTGACCGGGTTTGGCGTTGCCCAGCGCACTGATCTGCCGGGCGCCCGGCACCATGTACAGAGGTATAAAACAGTGTTACTCCCCTCGCCGCTTTCACCACCTTCTGCATCTCTTTCCTTCTCGCTGCGCCCGCCATCGGCGATCAGGCAACTGCGCCACGCGGCCGCCTCCACCATGTCTCAATTTCCCCTCCCACGACGACCAAAATCAAAGCCGCTGTCATCAGGGCAGGGCGTCCATCCCGCCCAAGGCACTGACCTGAACACCCAACCTCCCCATCTCAGCCCAGTGCACCAATTCTCTAACTCGTCCTCTCACATAACACAACACCCACAACAACCTCCATCATCATTCCCGCCTCCATATCCCCCCGTCTCCACCCCCCGTCTCCCCTCTCCTCTACCCCACGACCCATCACCCCTGCTGCATATTATACTCGCTATAACCACTATCACCGCCTCCGCCTCCACCGCCAGTATTGCCCGCGCTAGGTGGCGGCATCATGATAGGACCCGGCTGCACGTAGACAGAGCTGATGCCGGAGGTGTTGCCAGCCCGATATCCATGTTAGAAATTTTGCTTTTGTGACCCAAAGGAAAGGTGGGAGGGCGCTTGTGTATGAGGGCGGAGAATCGTTGGAGGTTGTCCGAACGGTGGCGGGTGGACGAAGGTCTGGTAGAACGAACAGACGGGATTAGAGGATAAGGGTCAGGATTTGGAGGTAGGGGAATTAATCCTAGAGATAACTTTTTGGCGTATGAGTACTGGGCTCCCGCATATATCGACCTGGTCTTGATGCTTTTGAATGACTTCGCGTGGTCCTCTAATCGGTGTACTTGCGCATTGTTCACATCATGCCTTAGGAAAACTTTTCGATATCTCAATCCATTTGAAACTCGGGACTCGGTAGACTTTTTCTTTGCGTCGTGTTTGAACGGGACGACTCGGGGCAGGTAGATTCGCCTAGTACTAAACACACCTACCTTGTATATTTCGCATCTCAATTAACCTCGCCGTCGTCAGTCTCGGTGTCGTGCCACACCAATCCCAGCATGCCAGGCATATGAGATCTGGCCGGAGGGCTTGTCCAATTTAGCTATGGGGGTAGTGTCACGGGTGTGCATCTCGCGAGCGTGCATCTGATGGGCGGGTGTCTCATGGGCGTACATCTCACGGGCGGGTGTCTCATGGGCGTACATCTCACGGGCGGGTGTCTCATGGGCGTGCATCTCACGGGCGTGCATCTCATGGGCGTGTACCTCATGGGCGTGCACCTCACGGGCGTGCACCTCACGGGTGTGCATTTCATATGCGTACACCTCACGGGCGTGCATCTCACGGGCGTGCATCTCACTGGCGTGTACCTCATGGGCGTGCACCTCACGGGTGTGCATCTCATAGGCGTGC
>Ga0335072_10000345_pt1 | contig 97314 bp, 88 predicted proteins | sample Lox_Sample_21_FD_206725 | JGI IMG/M metagenome (GOLD analysis project Ga0335072, IMG submission 206725) | Soil microbial communities from Loxahatchee National Wildlife Refuge, Florida, United States - Lox_Sample_2.1 | ecosystem: Environmental > Terrestrial > Soil > Wetlands | place: USA...
GGCTCGCCCACCGGACCGGCCTACTTCATGGTCGGCTGCGGGGTCATCACCTTCCTCGCCATGCTGTTCATCAAGCCTCACGAAGGCCGCATCCTCGGCGAGCCCGTAGAATCGACCTCCAGCGTGGCTGCGGCGCGATCTTTTCCGGCTCAGTGAAGATCCCTGGCCGCCCTGCGGCTTTGCACTTTGGCCGCAAGCGGGCATAGTGAGCCTCGATTGTTTCCCGTCGGGAAAGGACCCCAGACATGTCCAGCGCCGCCGTCAGCCAGCTCTCGACGCCCCGGTTACCCCCCGGGGTGGCGATCCATCACCCCCTCGGCCCCCGCCACGAGGAGATCCTCACACCCGCGGCGCTCGAGCTTCTCGCGGCCCTGCATCGGCGCTTCGAGGCTCGCCGCTCGCAGCTGCTGCATGCGCGGGCGGGCCGGCAGGCCCGCTTCAACGCCGGAGAGCTGCCCGACTTTCTGCGCGAGACGGCCGACGTGCGTGCCGCGAACTGGCGCATCGGCAGCATCCCGGCCGATCTTCTCGACCGCCGAGTCGAGATCACCGGCCCCGTCGATCGCAAGATGATCATCAACGCGCTCAACTCGGGCGCGAAAGTCTTCATGGCCGACTTCGAGGATGCGCACTCCCCGACCTGGCGCAACACGCTCGAGGGTCAGATCAACCTGCTCGATCGCTGGCACGGTACGCTCGATTTCGACGACCCTGCGAGCGGCAAGCGCTATGCGCTCGGCCCGAACGCTGCCGTGCTGATCGTGCGGCCGCGCGGCTGGCACCTGCCCGAGACCGGCCTCACGGTCGATGGGGCGCCGATCTCGGCGAGCCTGTTCGATTTCGGCCTGTCCTTCTTCCACAACGCTCGCGCGCAACTCGAGCGCGGCACCGGTCCCTACTTCTATCTGCCCAAGCTCGAGAGCCATCAGGAAGCGCGGCTCTGGAACAGTGTCTTTCTATATGCCGAAGAGTGGCTCGGCGTCCCCTCCGGCACGATCAAGGCAACCGTACTGATCGAGACATTGCCGGCTGCGTTCGAGATGGACGAGATCCTCTACGAGCTGCGTGAGCACATCGTGGGGTTGAACTGCGGACGCTGGGATTACATGTTCTCGTTCATCAAGAAGCTGCGCGCCAACCGTGAGTACGTGCTACCCGATCGCTCACAGGTCGTGATGGGCAAGGCGTTCCTGCGCGCCTATTCCTTGCTGCTCATCAAGACCTGCCATCATCGCGGAGCCTTCGCCATGGGCGGGATGGCCGCGCAGATCCCCAACCGCAAGGACCCTGCAGCGAATGCTGCCGCGCTCGAGCGCGTGCGCGCCGACAAGGAGCGCGAGGCCTCCGACGGTCACGACGGCACCTGGGTCGCGCATCCGGATCTGGTGCCCGTCGCGCAGGAGGTGTTCGATCGGCTGATGCCGCAGCCCAATCAGCTCGATCGGCTGCGCGAGGACGTGAGCGTCAGTCAGCGCGATCTGCTCGAGGTGCACCCGGGAACGCGTACCGAGGAGGGGTTGAGGCTCAACATCCGCGTCGGCGTGCAGTACATCGAGGCGTGGCTGCGAGGGCGCGGCGCAGTGCCGCTCTACAACCTCATGGAGGATGCGGCCACGGCCGAGATCAGCCGCGCGCAAGTGTGGCAGTGGGTCCACTACGGGATCACGCTCGAGGGTGGCCGGCAGGTCACGACCGAGCTGCTCGACCAGTTGATCGACGAGGAGATGGCTCGGGTGCGTCAGGAGGTTGGAGCCGGGGCGTACGACAAGGGACGTTTTGCGGAGGCCGTGCAGCTGTTCCGCGAGCTGTCCACGCGCGCGGACTTCGAGGACTTCCTCACGGTGCCCGCCTTCCAGGTGCTCAGGCGAGAGGAGGCGCAGGAGGGATCACTGGGCAATCGGTGAACGGGCCGGCCCACTTGCGACCTGCGGGCGTTGCGCCCCAGCTGCGCCCGGAGCACGCCCTCTGCCGCCGCCCGTGATCTGGGAGCGCTGGGCTCCACCGACGCCGATCTGCCGGTGCGAGAGGTCCTCGGCAAAGATGAGCGGCGGATGGCCCGTCTTTGCAACGATGAACTGCGTGAGCAGCTTGATGGTGTCGGTCTTGGGCGTCGGCTGTGGCTCGAGGAAGGCGCGAATGTAGTTGCCTCGCGCGTAGTCGATGGGGCGCAGGCCGATGCGATCCGTCGCCTGCAGATCCGCACCGTCGGCGACGAGCAGCTTGACGGTGTCGTTCCAGCCCTGTTTCGCCGCGCTGTGCAACGCAGTCAGCCCGTCATCGGCATGGTCGGTGATGGTGCCGCCGGCCGCGCGCAGCAACCGTACGCACTGCGCGGCCTGCTCGTCCGTCTTGTAGCGGCCTCGGGTCGGGTTGAAGCTCTGCCCCATCCCTGCGGCGGCCATGAGAGGTGTCACGCCCTCGGCGTTCGGCAAATTCACCAGCGCGTGGTACTTGAGGAGGAGCTTCACGGAGTCGACGTCCCCCACCTTCGCGGCCAGCAGCAGCGCCGTTGCACCCGTCGAGAGCACCTGATCACCGCCGCGGTCAAACACACCGTTGCGGTAGGGGGGACGCAGCTTCAGCTGCAGGTTGGGATCGGCACCCTTGGCCAGCAGCAGCTCGGCGATCTGATACCCGGTCGTGTCGTCCGTGGAGGGCAGATCCGGCCGGCCCCCCGTCGGCAAAGTATTCATATCGATCGCGACATAGAGCGGGGTGTCGCCGAAGACATCCCATCGATTCACGTCCGCGCCTGCGGAGATCAGGTACTTCGCCAGATCGAAGTGCATGTTCATCAGCGCAACCACGAGCGGAGTGGTGTCGTCCGGGTCGAGCGAGTTGATGTCCGCGCCTGCCTCGACCAGATACCGCGCACACGCGATGCAGTTCTCACGCGCCGCGAAGTGCAGCGCCGTGAGACCGCCGACGTTCATGATCTTGGGCCGCCCCTCGGCCGTCACGCGTCGCTGCCAGTCGCGAACCACCGAGCGGACGTTCAGCTGAGCTCCGTGGGAGATCAGCAGCTTCACCATCTCCGGCTGCCGCTGGGCGGCTGCCCACATGAGCGCCGTCTGCCCGCCCCAGCTCTCCACTGCGTTGACGTTGGCACCGTGACTGAGCAGCAGCTTCGCGGCCTCGACGTCGCCGGTGCGGGCGACGACCATCAGTGCCGTTTGTCCCTCGGGATTCGGCGAGTTCACATCGGCGCCGGCGTCGAGCAGCATCTTGAGGATGGGCGTGTTCGGCGTGACGGCCGCTTCCTGCATCGAGGAGTCGCCGTAATCGTTCATCGCGGACACATCGGCGCCCTTGCGAATGAGTGCCTGCGCCAGCGCCGCATCGCCGTTGTAGACGGCCCACATCAACGCGGTGGTGCCATCCGAGGAGCGAGCACGCACGTCGGCACGTTGCCCGAGCAGCGTCATCGCCCCCGAGTGATTGTTCGCCTTGGCTGCCTCGATGAGCGATGCGGAAGCATCCTGCGCGCGCGCGACGGCAAAACTCGCCGTGCCGAGCACGCTCGCGAGCAGCACGAGGAGGAAACGGCGCATGGTGGTTCCCTTCAGATCTCGGAGAGCTCGCCCGTGCTGTCGCCGTGCGACTTCGCGGGAACCCCAACACGGTGCAGCATCGTCAGGAGAAGGTTGGCGTGGGGGGTATCCTGAGGGTAGTGCACGTGCTGGCCGCCCTTGACCGCGCCGCAACACTTCCCCAACAGCACCTGCGGCAGCGGATCGTGGTTATGCATGTCGCTGTTGGCCATGTCGCTTCCGTAGAGGATCAGCGCGTGATCGAGCAGCGTGCCGTCGCCGTCCTTGGTCTGCGATAGCTGCTTCACGAAGCGCGCAAACGCCTCGGTCAGGTAGTGCTGCAGCCGCGTGAGCTTGGCGAGCTTGTCCGGGTCGTTGCCGTGATGCGAAAGCGGGTGCCAGGCATCGGTGATCCCGAGGTTCGGGAAGGTGCGCATGCTGACCTCCCGCGCCATCATGAAGGTCGAGACGTGCGTCATGTTCGCCTGCCAGGAAAGCGCCATCATGCTGAACATGAGGTCGAGCATCTTCGCATAGTCTTGCGGGATGCCTTCCGGCGCGTTCGGCAGCTTCATGCCCGTACCGGATGCGAACTTCGCCTCCATTCCCCGGACTCGCCGCTCGATCTCCCGCACCGAATCGAGATAGTCACTGACCATGCGCCGGTCGGAGGCACCGAGCGTGCGCTGCAGATCGCTCGCGCTCGTCCTGACGAAATCGAGAATGCTGCCGTCCTCTCGCAGGATTGCCGCACGCTCCTGCGCCGTATCGCCCTCGCCGAACAGATTGGTGAACACGGTGCGAGGGTCCTGCTCCATCGGCAGAGGCTGCGAGCCGGTGCGGAAGGCGATGGTGCCTGAATAGCCGCACCCGAAATCCGGATCGCACGCACCGCCGCCGCCCTCCCCCGCGAGCTCGAGCGAGATGAGCGGAGTGGCTCTGGAGAGCAGCTTCGCGGCGACCTGGTCCACCGACGGGCCCACGGCCGGGGCTTGCTGGTGTGGCGGGTGCACCGCCGTGAGCCACGTTCCTGGTGTGATGGCATGCGGCGCCGGGCTCTCCGCAGCCTTGTTCCGCAAGCCGCTCACGACGGTCAGATGCGAGCGGAACGGCTCGAGCGGCTTCAAGATCGGCGACATCTCAAAGCTCGTGCCCGCCGTCTTGGGCTGCCAGTTGTCCTGCACGGCGCCGTGTGGAATATAGATACAGGCCATGTACGGGGTCGGCTTGGCTGGCGTATCCGCGAGCGCCGTGGCGGCTGGAACCATGGCATCCAGCAGAGGCAGACCGAGGCTTGCGCCCACGCCCCTGAGAACGGTGCGCCGCGAAAGATGCTTCTTCGTGATGAACATGGCTGGTTACTCGTGCTCGCGTTGCGGGATCAACTGGGCCGTCTTGATCGGTGTCGCTCCGCCATGCGGAGCCGGTGCGGTGCGCGTCTGGAATTGCGGGCTGTCCACGATCCCCATCACCAGCGACCAGAATCTGTAATCGTCCTTGGCACTCGTACGCACGATCTCGCGAACCTGCGGCATGTCCCGGTAATCGAGCGTGCGGCCGAGCGCATACGTCATCAGGTTCTCGGTCAGCGCCTGCACGAACTGATCCGGATGCTCGAGCAGGACGCGCCGCACATCGCCCGGTCCGTTCACCTTGAAGCCGCCCGGTAGAACGCCCGAAGCATCGATCGGCGTGCGCGTCACGCGGTCCCGCGCGCGCCATCGGCCTACCGCATCGAAATTCTCGAACGCAAGCCCGAGCGGATCGAGGATCCCATGACAGGAGAAGCACCGCGGGTTGTTGCGATGGGCGGCCATCTGCTCGCGAATCGTCAGGATCTTCTCGTCACTGCCGGGGGTCTTCACGTCCAGGGTCATCTTCACGCCGGGCGGCGGAGGATCGGGCGGTGTGCCTTTGAGCCGCTCGAGGATCCACTGTCCGCGCAGGACCGGCGCCGTACGGTTCGGATACGACGTTCCCATGAGGAAGGCACCCTTCCCGAGGAGTCCGTAGCGCACCGACTGCGCAGGCGTGAGCGTCACGCGACGGAATTGATTGCCCCGGACGTCATTGATGCCGTACAGCAGCGCGAGGCGCTGGTTCAGGAACGTGTAGTTGGCCGTGAGCAGATCGACCACGTCCTGATTGCCGCGGAAGATGCTGTCCACGAACAGCTTGAGCTCGGTGCGGAAGTCCTCCCGCGGGTCGCTGACGTACGGGAAGATCTTCGGGTCCGGATTGACCTCCGCGAGCCGCTCCACGTCGAGCCACTGGAACGCGAAATTCGAGGCAAGCGTCATCGCTCGCGGGTCTGCGAGCATGCGATGCACCTGCGCCTGCAGCACCTGAGGCTCGTGCAAGCGGTTCTCGGAGGCAAGCGTGAGCAGCTCGCTGTCGGGCACGCTGCTCCAGAGGAAGAACGAGAGCCGCGAGGCGAGCTCGAGGTCGGTGATGCGGTACTCCTCGCCGGCCTTGACGGCCATGGGCGTCGGTTCCGCCCGGTACAGGAAGAAGGGGCTCGCCAGGATCGCGGTGATCGCCCGGCGAATGCCCTCCTCGAATCCCCCGTGCTGCAGCCCGGAGGTATAGATCGCATAGAGGGGATCGAGGTCCTGCGAGGTGACTGGACGCCGGTAGGCCTCGCGCGTGAGCCTCGAGATGATCTGCTCGGCGCACGGCCGCTGCTCGGCCGGGGTCTTCGGCATGCACGTGAAGATCCTCTCCCGGCTCGGGGTCTCGCCGAGGCCGGTGACCTTCAGGGGACCCAATACCTCGAATGTCGCGATCCGCAGCACCTCGTCCTGGGCATCTCCCGGCTGCTCGAGCTCCAGCCGCCCTTCCGATTCGGCGAAGTCGCGATGAATGAAGGTGACCGCGATCTGATGCGGGCCCGCGGTGGCGTGGAAGCGAATGTGCTTGAGCGTCGCATTGATCGCATCGACCGCGGGGTCCTGCTTCTGGTCGATCGCCTTGATCTGCTTCTCGCCGCCCACGACGCCTTCCCAGAATCGCTTGCCGTCGTAGGTCGCGACGATGTGATTCTCGAACTCCTGGTTGAACACCCAGAGCGCGGCGGCAAGGTTGCCGATGTTGAGCTCATAATCGCCATCGGCGGGGAAAACATGCGTCACCTGAAAGCCGCCCCGAGTACCAAGAGGCAGCCCGGGCTCGTGGAAGAACTGCGAGCCATTCTCCGGCCCGGCGTGATACTGCGTGCCGACCGATGTTGCATCGCGGTTGCCGACCGCCTGGATCGCGACCTGGCGCGCGGCTGAAAGATACTGGCCCAGGAACGAGGAGGACACCTGCAGCACGCCGGCGATGTTGTCATAGCCGCCCGCCTGGTCGTCCGGGGGCAACAGCCGATCCGGATCGACCTTCACCCGCAGCAGATCCCACACCGCATTGGCGTATTCCTTGCGGTTCAGGCGATGCAGGGCGACCGAGCCCGCGTACGGGTGCGGGGCCGCCGCGCGGTCGATGGTGCCTTCCATCCACTGGACGAACTGATCCACCGCGGCCTCGGGGGGCTGAGGATGGCCCGGTGGGGGCATCAGATGCCCGTTCAGGTGATTGATCGCCTTTTCCCAGGTTTGCGAATCGCTCGGAATCTGCGACGGGCTCATCGTGTCGAAGGCGATGCCGCCGGCCCAGTCGTCGGTGTTGTGGCACTTGCTGCAGTACTGCTTGAGGAACCCCCAGTACTGCCGCGCCTGACCATCGGCCATCGCGCCCGTTGCATCACCGGCCGGAGCGGTAGCGCTCGCGCTCGTGGTGTCGCCCGGGGACTGCCCCGGGGCGCTCCAGGCGGGCAGCATCACGCCGCACGCCATCGCGGCAAGCAGGAACCGGCTCAGCTGTCGATTGGTCATCAGTCTCGTCCCCGCCCATGATGCGGCACCGAAATATCATATCGCCGCCTGCACGCCCTGGTCCCGGAAGGTCACGGACTGTGCCGGACAGGTCATAAAATGCGCGGCTCGCGCCACCAATAGTACCCATTACGTCACCTGGCAGGCCGCCGCCAGTTGCCAAGCACCCGATCGATCGGTCAACGTTCGTCTCGGCGCGCGCCTTAGTCTCGAGTCGAGGTCGAGTCATGATACGTTCGGTAGACCGCAGGGGCTTCCTCAAGACGCTGGTGGGAGGTACCGCCGCGGCATCGCTTGGTGGCCTCGCCGCCTCGGCCCGAGCCCGGGCGGCCGAGCCCAATGCCGCCATCGAGATCCAGAAGCTCGGCGAGGGCCTGTGGATCTACACCGGTGATGGTGGAAATGTGCTCGTTGCGCGCGCTGGCGACGGTCTTGCACTGGTCGATGGCGGGCTCCCGGAGCGCTCGCACGAGCTGCTCGATCGCATTCGCCACGAAACCGGCGCCGAGCGCATCCACACGCTCTTCAACACCCACTGGCATCCATGCCAGACGGGCTCCAACGGGCCGATCGGAGATCAAGGCGCAACGATCATCGCGCACGAGAACACGCGGCTGTGGCTTTGCTACGCGAATCCCGTTCCCGAGGAGACCCGCACCTACGGTCCTCTGCCACCCAAAGCGCGTCCGAACAAGACGTTCTTCTACAAGACCGAGCAGGTGAGCGTGGGGAACGAGCCCGTCGAGTACGGCTATCTGCTGCAGGCCCACACCGACGGTGACATTTACGTGCACTTCAAGAAGGCGAACGTCATCGCGGCGGGCGGCGTCGTGTCGGGCGCCGGATGGCCGATCATCGATTTCCACACCGGCGGGTGGATCGTCGGGATGACGCAGGGACTCGAGAGTCTGATCAATGTCGCCGATGATGCCACCCGCATCGTGCCGGCCCACGGCCCCGTGCTCACGAAGGCCGATCTCATCGCACAGCACACGATGTACTCGACGATCTCGGCGCGCCTGGAGCGGTCGATCCGCAAAGGTCTTGGACCGGACGAGGTGGTCGCGCTCGATCCGACGGCCGAGTTCAATGCGCAATGGGGCGACCCGAAGGCGTTCGTGAGGATGGCGTTCCAGAGCCTCTGGGGACACTTCGCGCCCGATGCATCGTGAGCTCGGCGCCGCGACGCCGCGGCGCCGCGCCGCTCAGGGGCCCTCGACGGTGTAGCCCTTGGCGCGCAGCACGGCGAGCGTGCCGTTGGTTCCGATGAGATCGTAGATCGGCTTCATCGCAAGCGTCGTGCGATTCTTGGCGAGCGCAGTCTCCAGAGCGGCCTGCCAGTCCTCGCCCGCGCGATCGATGAGTGCCTTGATCTCCGGAGCGCTCGCCGCGGCGCTGGTGCACACCTCGCGCTGGCGCGGATAGGGAAGCTTGCGCAGCGCATCCACGTCCCCGAGCGACCAGGCTTGCGCGCGAGCCTGCATGGCATCGAGGTCGGTTTCCAGCCGATCGACGGTCGCCGCGAGGCAGGCGATCTCCGCGGCGCGCGGGATCTCGCCCACCTCCGTGAGAATGCCCTTCGGATCGGTCAGCCGGATGGAGGTTCGCTCGATCGGCACGTTGTGACGCCGCGCGAGCTGGAATACCTCATCCTGGATATCGTTGCGAGAGGTAAGCTGCGAGGCGCTGAGGGCGCGCTCGTACAGGCGCCGCGCAGCGAACATCGGGCGCAGCTCCTCGATCCGGCCGTCATGCGCATCGAAGCGCGTCTTCATCGCCGTGAAGCGCGCATACAGAGCCGGTGAGAGCCAGCTGCGCAAATCCGCCTTCTCGGGAATTCGCTCGGTGCGCCGATACTGCAAGTAAAGCTTGATGATGGAGATCGGACCGACGTTCGCGCTGACCGAGGGTGCACCCGCCAGGACCTCTTGCGCAACGGCCACCACCTGCTCCACCTGGCGGGATCTCCACTTCATCCGCTTGGGCAGCGGATCGAGCGTGCCGAGGAGCCACACGACGTGGTCGCCCTTCGACACGCGCCACAGACTCGGTCCTGGCCGCTCGCCGGTCACCTCGACCTGCTGCACGCCCTGATCCTCGGGCGGCGTCTCCTGGGCGAGCGCAGGCCCCCGGTGCGCGAGCCCGAGCAGCACGGCACCGAGAATCCTCGCTAGAGCCTTGGCGCCGCGGCTTCCCGCTCTCACACCGCGTGCTCCGCGGCCGTTGCCGGCCGCCCGAGCAGCCGACCGCGCGCTCGCGCGGGTTGCCCGGCGGCACGCGGCACCAGGCGCAGCAGCGTGATCTCCGAGGGCGCGCCGAAGCGCTTGGGTGGGCCCCAGTAGCCGGTGCCGCGGCTGATGTAAACCCACAAACGCTCGAGCCGATGCAGTCCCGCGGTGAAGGGCTGCTGGAACCTGACGAAGAACATCCAGGGCCAGAACTGTCCGCCATGGGTGTGCCCGGAGAGCTGCAGATCGAAACCGGCACGTGCCGCGGCCGGCGCGGAGCGTGGCTGATGGGCGAGCAGAATCCGCGCCGCTGCATCGCTCGGCGCACCGCGGAGCGCGCCCTGGGGATCGCTCTTCTGGGTCGCATCGAACCGGTGCGCGCTGAAGTCCGTGACCCCGGCCACGATCACGCGGGCGCCATGATGCTCGATCACGACGTGCTCGTTCATGAGCACGCGCAGACCCAGCCGCGCGAACTCGGCTCTCCAGGCCGGCTCCCCGGAGTAGTACTCGTGATTCCCCGTCACCAGGAACGCGCCGTACCGCGCCTTGAGCTGCGCCAGCGGCGCGGTGTGCGATGCAAGCTCATCCACCGACCCGTCCACCACATCGCCGGTCACGGCAACCAGGTCGGCGCCGAGCTCGTTCACGGCCGCGACGATCGCCGCGACGTAGTTGCGCTTGATCGTGCGCCCCACGTGCACATCGCTCACCTGCGCGATCGAGAACCCGTGCAGCGCAGGCGGCAGCTCGGCGAGTGGCACCTCCACCTCAACGATTCGTGCCCGTCTGCGCGCATTGAAGAATCCGACCGCGGTGGCCACAGCCGCGAGCGCCACGACGGTGCTCGCCGAGGCGGCCCGCAGCAGCCGAGCGTCGGGCGTTGCGATCACCAGCTCGAAGGGCAGCAGCAGCACATCGCGCAAGAGCGCAAGCACACACAGGCTCGAGAACCAGCCGGTGGCGAATAGACCCACGGAGGCGATGCGGTCGGACCAGGCGCGACTGCGTATCCGGCGCGCCTCGAGCCCAAGCATCATGGCGGTGAAGCCCGCGGTGAGCAACGCCACCCCGGCCAGCCGCTCGTCGAGCCCGATCGGCAGATCCGGCAGAATCCGCCAGCCGACGTAGGCATGCAGCAGTCCGAGAATGGCGATCAGGACGAGTTGACGTCGGCGGGCGCTCACGAGGGTGGTCACACTATCCGAAACGGCGCACGCCGTGCGCCCTGCAGGATAACTTGCGCTCCTATATGGGACTTCGATCACACGCTTCAACCCAGACCGACGGCCTGCCCGTGCCGCGCCGCTACTGGGCGATCGCCGCCATCGTGCTTGCGATCAGCATGTCGGTGCTGGACAGCAGCATCGCGAACGTCGCGCTGCCGACCATCGCACGCGAGTTTCACGAGTCGGCTGCGACGTCGATCTGGGTCATCAACGCCTATCAGATCGCCATTCTCGTCTCGCTGCTGCCCCTGTCCGCACTCGGGGAGATCGTCGGATACCGGCGCATATCGCAGGCGGGTCTCGCGGTATTCACGGCGGCCTCGATTGCCTGTGCGCTCGCGCCGTCGATGGTTGCGCTGGTCGGGGCGCGCATCGTCCAGGGCTTCGGCGCGGCCGGGATCATGAGCGTCAACGCGGCGCTGGTTCGCTTCACCTACCCGCAGCGCCTGCTCGGCCGCGCGGTCGGCCTGAATGCCTTCGCGGTCGCGACCTCTGCGGCCATCGGCCCCACCATCGCGGCGGGAATCCTGGCCGTCGCGCCGTGGCGCTGGCTGTTCGCGGTGAACGGTCCGATCGGAGTGGTGACACTCGCGATTGCGAGCGTTGCGCTTCCGGCCACCGAGCGCAGCACCCGGCCCTTCAACTGGGCGAGCGCCGCGCTGCATGCAGGCACCTTCGGGCTCATCGCGAGCGGTCTGCAGAGCCTTGCGCACGATGCCGCCACCGGGCTTGCAGTCGCTCAGATCTGTTGCGGGTGTCTCCTCGCCCTGATCCTCGCGCGGCACGAGCTCGAGCGCGAGGCCCCCCTCATCCCTTTCGACCTCTTGCGGATCCGGCTGTTCTCACTTTCGATCCTCACCTCGGTCTGCTCGTTCATGGGCCAGGCGACGGCGCTCGTCGCACTGCCGTTCGAGATTCAGCGTCTGGGACACACCGCAGTGCAGACCGGGCTTTTCATGACACCCTGGTCCCTCGGGATCGCCTTGACCGCCCCGATTGCGGGGCGACTATCCGACCGGCTCTCGGCCGGTCTGCTCGGAGGCGCGGGGCTTGCGACCATGTCGTGCGGCCTGGTGCTGCTGGCGCTGCTACCCCAGGGGGCCTCGGGGCCCGAGCTCATCTGGCGCATGGCGCTTTGCGGAATCGGCTTCGGGCTCTTTCAGTCTCCCAACAATCGCACGCTGATCCTGTCGGCGCCGCGCGCCCGTGCCGGCGCGGCCGGCGGGATGCTCAGCACCGCGCGCCTGCTCGGCCAGACGATCGGCGCCGCCGGCGTTGCGATCGTGTTTCGCGCCTATCCCGGCAGGGGGTCGAATGTCGCGCTGGTCATCGCCTCGGCCATTGCCTTGCTCGCAGCGCTGGTGAGCACGTTGCGCCTGAACGCGCGCCCCGTGATGGCCGAGCCGTGAGGTTCCCCCCCGACCGCGGGCCAGTGAGTCCGCGGGCCAGCTAGAATGAGCGCGCGAGCGGGACTCTCGGCACGAGACCACCCGGGCGCGGATATTCAGGAGTTATGTTCATGGCCACGATCGTGGGCGGAATCGCGACATCCCATACGCCGACCATCGGCTTTGCGCTCGATACCGGGAAGCAGCGCGACCCGGTGTGGGCACCGATTTTCGAGGGCTACAAGCCGGTGCAGCAGTGGCTCGCCGACCGGCGGCCCGATGTGCTCTTCTTCATCTACAACGACCACGTCACGTCCTTCTTCTTCGATCATTACTCGCACTTTGCGCTGGGCGTGGGCGATCGCTTCTGGCCCGCGGACGAGGGGGGCGGACCGCGGCGGCTGCCGCCCATCAAGGGCCATCCCGCACTGGCGCGCCACATCGCGGCAGGATTGGTCGCCGACGAGTTCGACCTGTCCTATTTTCAGGCGAAGGGGCTCGATCACGGTTGCTTCTCGCCGCTCTCGCTGCTGTGGCCGCACGAGCAGGACTGGCCCGGAGCGATCGTGCCACTCCAGGTCGGCGTCCTCGAGTTCCCGATCCCCTCGGCGCTGCGCTGCTACAAGCTCGGACGCTCCCTGCGCAAGGCGATCCAGAGCTATCCGGAGGACCTCAAAGTCGCGCTCGTGGGTACCGGCGGACTGTCGCATCAAGTGCATGGCGAGCGCGCCGGCTTCAACAACACCCCCTGGGACATGGAGTTCCTCGAGCTGCTGGAGAGGGATCCGCAGCGACTCACCGAGATCACGATCGCTCAGTACGCGGAGCGTGGCGGATTTGAAGGCTCCGAGGTCATCATGTGGCTCATCATGCGAGGCGCGCTCTCGAGGAAGGTGAGAAAGCTCCATCAAGCGTATTACCTGCCATCCATGACTCCGATCGCAACCGTCATCTACGAGGATGCCGAGAGCGATCCCGCCGATGAGCCCGCCGCGGCGTATCGCGAGCGCATCGACCGGCAGTGGACCGGGATCGAGAAGCTGCAGGGCACGTATCCCTTCACGCTCGAGCGCAGCGTCCGGGCGTATCGGATCAACGAGTTCCTGCACCGGCTGATCGTCCCCGAGCACCGCCGTCGCTTTCTCTCCGATCCCGAGCCCATGTTCGAGGAGGCTGCGCTCACCCAGGAGGAGCGCGACATGATCCGGCGGCGCGACTGGCGCGCTCTGATCCACTACGGAGTCATTTTCTTTCTGCTCGAGAAGCTCGGCGCGGTGGTCGGGACGACCAATCTGCACATCTACGCTGCCATGCGCGGGCAATCGCTCGAGGATTTTCAAAAGACCCGCAACGCGCAGGTGCTCTACTCCGTCGCCGGACAGGACGAGGGCAAGACCGACTGGGACCGGCAGCCCTCGGGAGGCTCGCCCGGCCTGCCGCCCGGGTGACTACGTCGGTGCCACGTCGGTCATTCGGTCCACCGTTCGAAGCTGCGGAAACATCCGCATCCACAGCGCGACGACCGCCAGCGTGCCGATACCGCCCAGAATCACGGCGGGCACGGTGCCGAACCACTGCGCGGTAAGGCCGGATTCGAACTCGCCGAGCTCGTTCGAGCTGTTGATGAAGAGCGCGCTCACCGCGCTCACGCGCCCCCGCATCGAGTCGGGGCTTGCAAACTGCACCAGCGCCGTGCGGATGAAAACGCTGATCTGATCGGCTGCTCCGAGCACCACGAGCGCTGCCAGCGAGAACCGGAAGCTGGTCGACACGCCAAATGCGATCGTGGCGACACCGAACACCGCCACGGCCGCGAACATGGCCGAGCCGACCCTGCGCTGCAGAGGGCGATGGGTGAGACACAAAGCGACACACGCTGCGCCCACCGCGGGTGCGCTGCGCAGCATGCCAAGTCCACCCGGTCCGACGTGGAGAATGTCGCGCGCATAGATCGGAAAAAGCGCCATGGGGCCGCCGAACAGCACCGCGAACAGATCGAGCGAGATCGCCCCCAGCATGACCTTGCGCGAGCGAACGAAGCGCACGCCTTCCTTCACGCGCTCGAGGGGATGAGCGAGCGCAGCCGGCCTGTCCACCCGCCGGCCCTGGAGCAATGTCATGCAGACAGCCGCCGCCAGAAAGGCCAGGAGGCTCGCACCATAGGCAAACGCCGGTCCGAGTGCGTAAAGGAATCCTCCGATCGCAGGTCCAGCAATCACGACGACCTGTGAGACCGAGGATGACCAGGCGATCGCCTTGGGCAAACGCTCGGGGGGCACCAGAAAGGGCACGAGCGAGCGCTGCGCAGGGCCCGCCAGCCCGCGCGCGCACCCGAAGAGCACGAGCACGCCGTACACGGCCCAGATGTGGTGCGCCGGACCCACGGCGAATCCGAGCAGCATCGCGCTCGAGGCCGCCTCGATCGTCAACGTGAGCGCGAGAATGCGGCGCGTATCGAATCGATCCGCCAGCTCCCCGGCAGGAAGCGTGAGCAGGAACATCGGCAGGAACTCGGCGAGCCCGACCATGCCCAGGGCGAGCGGCGTGCGCGTGAGATCGTACACCTGCCACCCGACGGCGACCGACTGCACCAGCGACGCAACATTCGAAAGCGCGCGCGTGAAGAGATACAGCGGTAGGTCGCGGCCGCGATAGATCGGCCGTGGCTGGGTATTCATGGCTCTCGGGCGGGAGCTTACCAGCCCGATGCCACCCCTCATGAGCCCGTGGCTGCTCCGGCCGCACTCTGCGCACTCTGCGGAGCGGACACAGCATGTGAAGCAGTGCCCCCCTGCGGGGTGGGCGCATCGTGCGGGGTGGGCGCATCGTGCGGAGTGGGCAAGCTGCGGGGGGCCGGCGGCCCCTGCGGCTCGGAGTCCTCGTCCGAGCCTGCGCTCGGACCGATCGTGGGAGCCGCGAGCTGCGCTGCGGCGTGGCGCACCGCGGCGCGACCCGCCTCCTCGGCGGAGGGAGGCAGCTGCTCGACCCCGAGCGCTGCGAAGTTGATGACGGAAGGATCATCTCGCAGCTTCACGTAGAGCTGCCCATCGGTGGGATGCGGTACCGGCAAAGCGTAACCGGGGAAGCCGTCCGGGACCTCGATCGGATGGTGGAACTTCGGGTCCGTCGAGACGGCATCGACCAGGAACAGGTTCGATCCGGAGAGCTTGCATGCGAGCTCCGGGGTTGCCGGGCATTTGAGCTCCTTCAGCAACGGCAGCCGCACGAGGGTGGCGAGCGGCTGCCAGTCGCCGACCACACCACCGGCAGCGACGCGGAACTTCAGGGGCCCGAACGCGGAGGGTCCGAAGGCTTTGGCCGGATCGAGCGTCGCCACGGCGACGCTGGCATCCTCGAGCGTGATTCCACCATTGCCCAGGCTCAGCGTGGTGGAGAAGGAGTCGTCCGCGGTCGCCACGTCGATCTGCTCATCGTGCGCGAAGAACGCTGGGGATTTGGCGCGCAGCGAGAAGGTCAGCTTCGCCGCCTGGGGCAGCTCGTCCGGATTGGCGAGCTCGATATTGCTATCGCTCGCCACCGCCGTGAGCACGCTCTTGCCGATGAGAGCGACGCTGGGCCGCGGGGGAGCAATCGTCGTGGCGAGCGCGAACGTGCGACCATCTTTGAGAGTGACCCGCGCCTGAAGACTCGCGCCCTCCTTGAGCGAGCCGGCTGCTTTGGGATCCCGTGCGACCATCGCCAGCTCATCTGTCGCAAGCGTGGTGGACAACTTAGCCGGCGCGAAATCCACCGACTGGATGCTGAGACTTGCCACCTCATCGAGACGGCTGCCCTTGAGCAGCCCCTCGGTATCACCGGTGTGGATCGTGAAGCTATCCAGGTGGCCCGCCTCGGAGAATGCATGCAGGGCAACGGACTGCGGTTGGCTTGCGCCGAACTGCCTCACCAGCAGCGTGATGGGGCCGGGCTGCACCTCCTTCAGCGGCAGACTCAACTCGGCCTCCGTGGGCTTCAGACGCTTCCACTGCAGCTTGAGATCCTTGCCGCCCGGGTCCCGGAGCATGATGCTATCCACGCAGCTCATGCTGGCGGCACGCAGGTGCACCGTATCGTCTCGGCCGACGATCAAGGCCCCCTCGTTCGGGGATTCCAGCTCCCACTTCTCGGTGCGCGCATTGGTCAGCTGAAACTCGGGTCCCTCGTAGGACTGAAAGCCCCAGCGACCGCGCAGTGCCGCGTGGATGGTCTCCCCGAGTGATGCGACTCCGGCGCCCGAGGTATCCACCACGAAGCCGCCTTGCTCGGGGTCTGCCTTCGCCGGCAGCTCGAGTGTCTGGCCGCCGGGTGCGCTCAGGCGCAGCCGCATGTCGTGAGCGTAGTCGGTCGAGAACACGAGCGGTGCGCCCTCGACCGGCAGCACCAGAGAGTTCTTGCGCGCGCAGAAGATCTCCTTGGGATCCACGGCGTGCAGCGGCGGCAGCTGCGGCGCCTCGACCGCCGGCAAAGCGGCCACCAGCACGGACATCGGGCTGTGAAACGAAGGCGGTGTGTTGAGCGTCAAGCTCACATCGTCTGCGTGCTGCGAGGCAAGCGCTGGGATGTATTGATACTGTGCGACGTCGAAGGACCCCAGGATGCGCGCGATGTCGAGCACCGAGGCGATGTAGGGGCTGTAGTAGCCGTAGCTCAGCTGCGGTGTATAGCTCGCCTCCATCGCAAGGTCGGCCGTCGGACCGGAGGTGAGTGCCTCGACGATCGAGGTGCTGTGACCGTCATCGAGGATCAGCGAATCCTGGTTCTCCATCAAACAGGCCGCCTGCAGGGCGGGGATGCGGTCCAGGCACTTGCCGTTCACCTGGATCGCAAGACTGCGGCCCAGAAGCGGGGCGACCTCCTTCAGGCGCGTGGGATCGGAATCGTCGAGGGCACGGATGGCAGCCAGATACACATCGAGCCGCGACCGATCCAGGCTCGCCTGATTGAGATCCTGCGAGGCACGCACGAATGCGCCCGGCCGGCCGCGCACCGCGCCGACGAGCGTTCTGAAGTCCCCGCCTGTCTTGGGCGCGAGAAATACGAGGACCTGCTGCGCACCCGGCGGCACCGTGACCGTCATGCCCTTGCTCGCACACGGACCCGTCCAGGTATCGCAGCGATAGAACGAGCGCGGCGGAGGCGGATTGGTCGAGCCGCGCAGAAACGCCGCCACCAGGATGTAGCGTGTCGTTTGCGTCGCCGGCAGATCAGCCTTGATCCAGATGCGATCGCCGCTGGTGAGATTCGGCACCTCGGAGATCGGCAGGGTCTCGTCCCCGTGGGTGACCTTGACCTCCAGGGTAGGGCCCGTCAGGTCGAACGGGCCCCCGCCCGCGTGCACCGGCCCGGCAAGGAGCAGTGCGAGCGCAGCGGCAAAACGCAAAGAACGGTGATGCGAAACCATGGCGATGCTTGCCCCCCTGGCGCGTCGAAGGTTCGATGCCGAGGACGCGGAATGAGTTCCCCGCGTCGCGACCGGCGAGCGCACTCCTTGAGCGCCCGCTGCGTCTGCGATCCCGTTGCGCGCCCAAGTTATGGATTCGGATGGGATTCGTCAACCCCGATGGCCCGCAATTGGTTTAGAATGCCCGCCCCTGGTCGGCGGCCCGGACGATCGCATCGCCGAGCCTCGCACCCCCGGCCCCCGGAGCCTCGAGGCTGCATTGCAACCCTCGATGGGTCCGGCGTCTCCAACGAAAGGATCATAAGAATGGGTGTCTGCAGCATGTATCGATCGAGTCTCATCGGCACGGCGCTGGGTGCGCTTGTGCACTTGAGTGCAGCCTCGGCAGCCCAGCACGCCCTGATGCGATTTCCGACGCTGTATGGCGACAGTCTCGCCTTCGAGGCGCACGGTAACCTGTGGGCCGTGCCACGCACGGGTGGCCTCGCGCGGCGCCTCACCTCCGAGCCCGGCTATGATTTGATGCCGCGCTTCTCGCCCGATGGACGCTGGCTTGCGTTCACGGCGAGCTATCAGGGCAATCAAGACGTCTACGTCATGCCGGCGAGCGGCGGGGAGGCGCGGCGTCTGACGTTCCATTCCGACGTTGTCGATCGCGCTCCCGAGCGGTGGGGACCGGACAACATGGTCGTCACGTGGACCCCCGACTCCAGGAACGTCGTGTTCCTCTCGCGTCGCATGGCGCGGCATGCGAGCGAGCCGCAGCTCTACGAGGTCGCAGTGAGCGGCGGCCTTCCGAGGCCTCTGCCGCTCGACAGCGGCGGCCTGGCCACCTACAGCCCCGACGGCCAGTCGATCACCTACAACCGCATCTTCCGTAACTTCCGGACCTGGAAGCGCTACGACGGCGGCATGGCCCAGGACGTCTACACGTACAACTTCGGCACACGTACGCTCGAGCGCATCACGCGCTGGAAGGGCACCGATACGGCCCCGATGTGGTTCGGCCGCAAGATCTATTTTCTTTCCGACCGCGATGCAGCGCGACGCGAGAACATCTGGGTCTACGATCTCGACAGCAAGCAGTTCACGGAAGTCACTCACTTCAGGGACTTCGATATCGACTTTCCGAGCCTGAGCGCCGAGCAGGAGCACGCTCCCGGGATCACCTTCCAGCAAGGCGGCTTCCTGTGGGTGCTCGATCTGCCCACCGAGCAGCTGCACAAGCTCGAAGTGAGCGTGCCCGACGACGGAGTACGCACGGGGACTCGCTTCGTCGAGGCCAGCAAGTACATCCGCGAGCGCGACAGCGCTCAGCAAACCGACTACGCGCTTGCGCCCAATGGCAAGCGAGTGCTCTTCTCGGCGCGCGGCGACATCTTCAGCCTCCCTGCAGAGCACGGCGCGACACGCGACCTCACCGCCACGAGCAATGCCGACGAGGATCATCCGAGCTGGTCACCGGATGGCAAGACGATTGCGTACACGACCGACGTTGACGGGGGGCAGCAGATCGCAACCCGACCCGCCGAGGGTGGGCCCGAGAGGATTCTCACTCACTTTGCCACGGGCTTCTTCTACACGCCCGTGTGGTCTGCCGATGCCAAGCACCTCGCCTTCGCCGACGGCAACCATCGGCTGTGGCTGCTCGACGTCGCAAGCGGCAGGACCACACAGGTCGCGCAGGACAAGTTCACGGAGATTCACGACCAGAGCTTCTCCCCGGATGGGCGCTGGCTCGCCTACAGCATCACCCGCGACAATCAGCAGCGGGGCATCTGGATCTACTCGCTCGAGTCTGCCAAGGCACAGGAGATCTCGCAGCCTCTTGGCAACGATTTCGGCCCGGTGTTCTCTCCCGATGGCAAGTACCTCTACTTCGTCTCCGCGCGGCACGAGAATCCGACGCTGAGCGAGGTCGAGTTCGATGCGGCGATGCTCGAGATGGACGGCATCTACGTCACGACGCTGCGCAAGGATGCGCCTGCGCCGTTTGCGCCGCGCTCGGACGAGGGGGCCGTCGAGCCCGAGAAGCCGAAGCCCACACCCTGGAAACCGGGTGCCTCGGCGCCGGTGCAGATCGACTTCGACGGACTCATGGGTCGTGCCACACCGCTGCCCATCCCGGCCTCGGACATCGCGAGCCTCGATGCGCGAGGCGACAAGCTCATCTATCAAACAGTCGCGCCGCAGATGATCGATGGGCCCCTGCCCGGGCAGAAGCCGGCGCTGCACATCTACGATCTGGCCGACCGCAAGGACGGAGTCATCGTCGAGGATCTGAGCACCTATAGCCTCTCGGCCGATGGCTCGAAGGTGCTGTACAAGAAAGTCGGCCCGGGCGATCACTACGAGATCGTCGAGGCCAAGGCGCAAGGCGATGGGCCCCCGAAGCCCACGCCCCTCGATGTGTCGCACATGCTGATGCGAATCGAGCCGACCCAGGAGTGGGCGGAGATGTTCAACAATGCCTGGCGGCTGGAGCGTGACCTGTTCGTCAACTCGCGGATGAACGGCGTCGACTGGCCCGCGGTCCACCACGCTTACGCCAAGCTGCTGCCGCTCGTCGGCTCGCGCGAGGATCTCAACTACCTCATCGGCGAGGTTCAGGGCGAGCTCAGCAACTCCCACACCTACGTGGGCGGCGGCGACGATGGGGATCTGACCCCGCGCGCACCGACACCCCTCCTGGGGGTGGACTTCGCGCTCGATGGCGCCTCCGGCCGCTATCGCATCGAGCGCATCCTTCCCGGCGACAACACGCGTCCGGACTACCGCAGTCCCCTGACCGAGCCCGGCCTCGCGGTACATCAGGGCGATTATTTGATCGCGGTGAACGGACGCGAGCTGCAGGCCCCCTCCGACCCCTATAGCCTGTTCGCCGGACTGGGTGAGCAGCCCGTCGCACTGACCGTGGCGGCGAGCGCGGGCGGCCAGCGCCACGAAGTGACGGTGGATCCCATCCCCAATGAGCTCTCCATACGCCAGCGAGCCTGGATCGACCACAACCGCGAGGTCGTTGACAAGCTCTCCGGCGGCCGCATTGCGTACGTGTATATGGCCGACATGGAGGCACTCGGCATGGAGCAGTTCGTGCGCCAGTTCTTTCCGCAGCTCAACAAGCGCGCGCTCATCATGGATGACCGCTGGAACGGCGGCGGATTCATCGATCAGATCGTGCTCGAGCGGCTGCGGCGCATGCTGATCGGCATGGATACCAATCGCGAACGGGCGGCAACCTCGATTCCGCAGCAGCTCATCGCGGGCCCCAAGGTGTGTCTGATCAATCATCTCGCCGCATCCGATGGGGACATCTTTCCCTACTACTTTCGCAAGTACGGTCTGGGACCCCTCATCGGTACGCGCACCTGGGGCGGCGTGCGAGGTATCCGCGGGGAGTGGTTCCTGCTCGATGGCGGCTACATCACCGTGCCCGAGGACGGTCTGTACGGTCTGCACTCGGAGTGGGTGATCGAGAACCATGGTGTGGACCCGGACATGGAGGTGGAGACCGATCCCGGACAGCTGCTTGCGGGCCACGACGCGCAACTCGAGGCGGCCGTTGACTATCTGATGAAGGCGCTCGCCCGCAATCCGGGCGGCTTGCCGCCACCGCCCCCGCTGCTGCCCGCATACCCACCGGACGGACAGGTCCCGCCGCCGACGCTCTGACAGGGGACTGCGAAACAACCTTGGCGCTAGAATCGCGCCCCATGGGGCATCTACCCAAGCGATGTGCGAGCACGGCGTGCGTGGCTGCCGCTCTGCTTGCCGGGTGCGGTAAAGCAGTCCTCGAGCCTGCCGGCCCGGTCGCGCGGGGCGAGCGAATCATCCTGCTCGACTCACTTGCGATCATGCTCGCGGTGATCATCCCCGTGATGGTGACGATCCTGGCCTTCGGCTGGTGGTATCGTCGCTCGAATACGCGCGCGCGGTATCTGCCCACCTTCGAGTACTCGGGACGGCTCGAGCTGCTCGTGTGGTCGATCCCGGCGCTCGTCGTGATCTTCCTCGGCGGCATCGCCTGGATCGGCTCGCACGACCTGGATCCTGCGCAGCCGCTCGACTCGCCCGCGAAGCCGATCGACATCGAGGTGGTATCGCTCGACTGGAAGTGGCTCTTCATCTATCCCGAGCTCGGCGTGGCGAGCATCAACCGCCTGGTCGTTCCTGCCGGGGTTCCGCTGCACCTGCGCGTGACCTCTGCAACGGTCTTCAACGTCTTCTTCGTGCCGCAGCTCGGGAGCGAGCTGTATTGCATGTCCGGCATGGCCGCAACCCTCAATCTCCTGGCTGACCATCCGGGCATCTATCCAGGGCTATCCGCGCAATTCAGTGGCGATGGTTTCTCGGACATGCACTTCGACGTGCACGCCCTGAGCAGGGCGCAGTTCGAAGCCTGGGCCGCCTCGACGCGCGCGGCCGGACCCGCCCTGGACGATGCCGCCTATCGCGAGCTGCTCGTTCCGACCCAGCACGTGGCTCCTTATACCTACAGCTCGGTGCGCCCGGGACTGTTTCAGGCGATCGTGACGCAGCGGCTGCCACCGGGAGGCGGTCCGCAACACGGCCAGCCCACCCCGAACGCACGCCCGGTGACCTGACATGTTCGGCAAGCTCACCTGGCAGGCGATTCCTTTCGATCAGCCGATTCCGCTCGCTGCGGGCGCTTTCGTCGTGCTGGTCATGCTGGGAACTGTCCTCTGGGTCGCCGTGAAGGGCTACGTCCCCTACCTCTGGCGCGAGTGGATCACGAGCGTCGATCACAAGCGCATCGGCATCATGTACTGCCTGCTGGCGCTCGTGATGCTGGTGCGCGGGTTCATCGATGCGCTCATGATGCGCTCACAGCAGGCACTCGCCTTCCACGGCCCGGGCTATCTGCCCCCCGAGCACTACGATCAGATCTTCTCCGCGCACGGCACGATCATGATCTTCTTCGTGGCCATGCCGTTCGTGATCGGGCTCATGAACTTCGTGGTACCGCTGCAGCTCGGGGTGCGCGATGTCGCCTTCCCGACGCTCAACTCCGTGAGCTTCTGGCTCACCTGCGCAGGGGCCCTCCTCGTCAACCTCTCCCTCGTGGTCGGGGAATTCTCAAGAGCGACCTGGCTGCCGTATCCACCCTTGTCGGAGCTGCAGTTCTCCCCAGGGGTCGGCGTGGACTATTACTGCTGGGCGCTGCAGATCTCGGGCATTGGAACGCTCATGACGGGGATCAACTTCGTCACCACGATTCTCAAGATGCGCGCGCCGGGCATGAGTTACACGCGCATGCCGATGTTCTGCTGGACCGCGCTCGCCTCGAATCTGCTCATCGTCGCGGCATTCCCGGTGCTCACCGCCACTCTTGCGATGCTGCTGCTCGATCGTTACCTCGGCTTTCATTTCTTCACGAGCGAGGCCGGCGGCAACGCCATGATGTTCATGAACCTCATCTGGGTCTGGGGCCACCCGGAGGTCTACATCCTCATCCTGCCCGCCTTCGGCATCTACTCCGAGGTCGTGTCGACCTTCTCCGGCAAGCCCTTGTTCGGCTATCGCTCCATGATGATGGCGACCATGGCGATCTGCCTCATCTCGTTCATGGTGTGGCTGCATCACTTCTTCACCATGGGCGCGGGCGGTGATGTGAACGGCTTCTTCGGCATCGCCTCGATGGTCATTGCCGTGCCAACCGGGGTGAAGATCTTCAACTGGCTCTTCACCATGTACGGCGGACGGGTCCGGTACAGCGTCGCGATGTTGTACTCCGTGGGGTTCATGCTGAGCTTCGTCGTCGGCGGCATGACCGGTGTGCTCCTCGCCAATCCGCCGGCGGATTTTCAGCTCCACAACAGCCTGTTTCTCGTTGCGCACTTCCACAACACCATCATTCCGGGTGTCGTGTTCGGCGTCTTCGCGGGCTACAACTATTGGTTTCCCAAAGCGTTCGGGTTCAGCCTCGATGAGCGCCTGGGGAAATGGTCCTTCTGGCTCTGGCTGGTCGGCTTCTGGGTCGCGTTCGCTCCGCTTTATGTCCTGGGTCTCGAGGGCATGACACGGCGCCTGCAGCACTACGACCGGGCCGACTGGCACCCGTGGACGCTGGTTGCACTCGGCGGGGCGTTGATCATCCTGTGCGCGATCGTCGTGCAGATCGCGCAGCTGGTCGTCTCCATCCGCACACGCGATCGGCGGCGGGAGCCGACCGGTGATCCCTGGGACGGACGCAATCTGGAGTGGGCGACGGCCTCGCCCCCTCCCCCCTTCAATTTCGCCGTGCTGCCGAATGTGCGGGGTCAGGAGCCGTACTGGGACATGAAGCTCAAGGCACGTGAGACCGGCCACTTGCTCACGCCCGAGCCGCATTACCAGACGATCGAGATGCCCCGCAACTCTCCAACCGGCTTCGTCACGGCATTCTTCGCCGTGGTGACGGGATTCTCGCTGATCTGGCACATCTGGTGGCTGGTCGTGCTCGGTCTCCTCGGTGCATACGCGACGTTCGTCGTGTTTGCCTGGCGCGATATCGAGGAGATCCACATTCCGGCCGAGGAAGTCGCACGGCTCGATCGAGCGAACCGCGCCGCGCGCAGCGAGGCGTTGCGCCGCGATGCGAACGCCGCCGCGGAGCCTGCCGCGTGAGCACCGAGGCGCTGCGCGCTCCACCGGATCCGAGGCACCTCGGCCATGGCGGGGAGTCGGCCGAAGGCCTCAGCGAGTTCACCGGCCATGGCACGGGCGGTCCCGCGCCCAAGCGCATCGTCGTCGGATATGGCTTCTGGATCTTCATTCTTTCCGACGTGATCATGTTCTCGGCGTTCTTCGCAACCTATGCGGTCCTCGTCGACTCGCGCGCAGGCGGACCCGGCCCGCACCAGCTCTTCGACCTGCGCAACACGGCCGCACAGACCGCGTGCCTGCTCGCCTCGAGCTTTGTCTGCGGCATGGCGAGCCTTGCGGTCGGGCAGCGCAGCCAGAGATGGACGCAGATTGCGCTCCTCGTGACAGGCTTGCTCGGGGCTGCGTTTCTGGCGCTCGAGTTCCGCGAGTTCGCGGGCTTCGTGGCCCGCGGGGCGGGGCCCACGCGCAGCGGATTCCTATCCGCTTTCTTCACGCTCGTCGGATGTCACGGGGTGCACGTGACCGCGGGCCTGCTTTGGCTTGGAACGATGATGGCGCAGTTCTGGGCCAAGGGCTTCCGCCAGAACATCCGGCACCGCTTCCTGTGCTTCAGCCTCTTCTGGCACGCGCTCGACATCATCTGGATCGGCATCTTCAGCCTGGTGTATGTGATGGGGACGGTGTTGCCGTGAGCACCGAGACCCCTCAGAGCACGGGTCCCGACTTCGAAGCGGGCTCTTATGTCGGAGAAGACCGGCCGCTGGGCGGGGAGCCTCCGGCCCCGACGGACCTCGCCGCCGAGGTACGCGGATATCTGCTGGGGCTTGGCATCTCGATCATTCTCACCGCAGCCACGTTCTGGGCCGCCGGGACACATCTGATCTACGGTCCAGGGATCGTCATGGCGCTGGTCGTGCTTGCGATCGCCCAGATGGGCATCCACCTGGTGTTCTTCCTGCATATCACCACCGCGCCGGACAATACCAATAATGTCCTGGCGCTCGCATTCGGAATCCTCATCGCGGGCTTGATCGTCTTCGGGTCGCTCTGGGTGATGGCCCACCTCAACCACAACATGATTCCCGTGCGGGATCTCTCGAGCATGGGGCAATGACTGCGGGAGTTTGAGACCGGCGCTCGCCCTACCTTCCCCGGAGGTTCCGTGTGAGAATCCTCCGATGAGTGCCACTCGCTTACCGGAGACTCAAACCGCAACGCTCGCGCTGCAGGCTGCCTCTCGGCCCGATGCGCAAACACCGCAACCCGACAGCCACCTCGCTGCGATCGTCGAGTCGTCCGATGATGCCATCGTGAGCAAGACGCTCGAGGGACGCATCCAGTCCTGGAACGCGGGCGCCGAGCGGATCTTCGGCTATACCGCGAGCGAGGTGCTCGGCAAATCCATCACGATCATCATTCCGCCCGAGCGGCTCGCAGAGGAGACGCAGATCCTGGCGACGCTCAGGCGCGGCGAGCGGATCGACCACTTCGAGACCACCCGCATCACCAAGGACGGGCGGCGGATCGAGGTCTCGCTGACCGTCTCTCCGGTGCGCGACGCCGCCGGCGTGATCATCGGTGCCTCGAAGATCGCCCGCGACATCACCGATCGCAAGTATGCCGAAAGGATGCTGCGCGAGCGCGAGCAGGCCTTGCGCGACGCTCACGCGGAGCTGCAATCCCGTACAGCGCAGCTGGAACGGGCCAACGAGCGGCTGCGTGAGGAGATCGCGCAGCGCGAGAGTGCCGAAGCCGCCCTGCGCGAGGCCGATCGCCGGAAGGATGAATTCCTGGCGCTGCTCGCTCATGAGCTACGCAACCCCCTCGCCCCCATCCGCTATGCGCTGGCGATCAACAAGAAGGCGGATCGCACCGTGGAACAGCGCAGCCGGGCCGAGGAGGTGATCGAGCGGCAGGTCACGCATATGAGTCGCTTGCTCGATGACCTGCTCGATGTGTCGCGCATCACGCGCGGAACGCTGGAGCTGAAGACCTCTCCGACCGAGCTGACGCTCGTGCTCGGTGCGGCGATCGAGACCGCACGACCGCTGCTCGATGCCAAGCGTCACACCTTGTCGCTCGACTTGCCGAAAGATGCGGTACGGCTCCAGGCCGACACCGTGCGCCTCGAGCAGATCTTCTCGAATCTGCTCATCAATGCAGCCAAGTACACCGACCCGGGCGGCCACATCGCGCTCACGGCGACTCTCGAGCCCGACGAGATCACCGTAGCCGTGCGCGATGACGGCATCGGGATCACCTCGGACATGATGCCGCGGCTGTTCACGATGTTCGCTCAGGCCGAAGCTGCCCTGGTGCGCGCCGAGGGTGGTCTGGGCGTGGGACTCTCCTTGGTGCGGGGGCTGGTCGAGTTGCATGGGGGCACTATCCAGGCGCGCAGCGAGGGAGCCGGCCGTGGCAGTGAATTCATCGTGCGGCTGCCACGGACCGAACGCGACGCGCGCGCAGCACAGCGCCCAGGGTGCGGCTCCGGCGCGGCAGTGCGTTGCGCGAGCCTGAAGATCCTGGTGGCAGACGACAACCGCGATGCCGCGGATACCTGCGCGACGCTGCTCGAGGTGCTCGGCCATCATGTGCAAAGGGTCTATACGGCCCGGCGTGCACTCGAGCTGGGCGAGCGGTTTCAACCCGACGTGCTGCTGCTCGACATCGGCCTGCCTGACTTGATCGGCTACGAGCTCGCCCGCAAGGTGCGCGCCAGCGAGTGGGGGCGCGGCGCCGTCCTGGTCGCCGTGACGGGATGGGGTCAGGAGGAGGATCAGCAGCGCGCGCTCGACGCCGGCTTCGATCATCATATGACCAAGCCGATCGCGCCGGACACCCTCGAGTCGTTGCTGCAATCGATCAGCGCGACGGTGCAGGAGAACCCTCGAGCGGACCGCGCACCGGACTAGAATTCGGGTCTTGCCGTTGGATGCGCCAAGCGCGACACGTCGGTCACGCTGATCGTGTCCCGGAAGTGATTGCCGAAATGCGTGCGCACGTAGTTCACCACCGCCGCCACCTGTACATCGCTCAAGTGCTGCCCGAAGGGGCTGGCGGGTAAGCCAAAAGCCGGCATGCCATTGCGGCCCCCCAGTACGGTGAGCGCGACATAGCGCCACGAGGCGAGCGTCCGGTCGCCGGAGAGCTTCGGATAATGACCGGCCCCTGCGGCGCCCTCGCCGCGAGCCATGTGGCAGGCCTGACAGATGTGGCTGTAGATCTGCGCACCGCTTGCCGAGGCGAGATCCTCCAATGCGATGAAGGGAGGATCCGCAGCGTGCGCACCCTTGCCGGTGGCTACCAGGCACAGGGCCATGGACACCCCATACGCGATCGCCCGCGCCTTGCGGTGAGTCATGCTGCAGCTCCTTCGGCCACCGCACGCCGATGCAACCGCGCAAGAGCATCGAGAGCCGATGTCACCGCACCTTCCTGCCAGCCATTGAGGTACGACGCATGCTCTCCGGCCAGAGCGATCCGACCGTCGATCCTGCAGAGACTCTCGTAATGCTGTGCGCGCGCCTCGATCGTCCACGCTCCGAAGCAGCCCATCGTGAAGGGCGAGCGATGCCAGGCCACGGCGATGCCATTGTCGAACTCCCGAGGGTACTGCGCGTGGATCTGGCTGCCGAACTCCACGGCCTTCTGCACACGCTGCGCGGGACTCATGGAGGTGAACTCCATCGCGCTCAGTCCCCAGATGTACGCGCCGAGCAGCACGCCCTTTCCGGCGCTGTGGTAACCAGTGTTCGGATACGCAATCACGTTGATCGGCAGGTCCGTGTAGCTGATGCCTCCGTAGATCTGCTCATCCTCCTCCCAGAAGCGGCGCTTGAACTGCAGACCGACCTTGACGGCGGAGGCATAAGGCACGGCCGCGATGGCCGCCGCCATCCGCTCGCTCACGTTCATGGGAATCTGCGCGAGGATCGGCAACGGGATCGTGCAAAGACACCACTGCGCGCGCGCGCTCTGGTGCGTGCCGGGACTCGCGCGGTCCTCGTACGTGACGGTGACGCCGTGCCCGTCCTGGCGGATATCGACGACCTTGCTGTTGTAGCGGATGACCGGCCCCAGCTCCCGACCGAACGCCTCGCCGATCCGACCCATACCACCCACGGGCTGGAACAGCGTGGTTTGCATGTCGAACTCGTCGCCGGCCGCGATCGACGCCCACAATCCGGAATCGAGGATGTCGGCGAGCGCCACCGGTTTGGATGGAACCGGTCGGCCCGACAAGCCCCCGCCGGGCTTTCTCAGGTATCCGCGCCGTTCGCTGGCCGCGATGCTCTCCACGTATGCGTAGTCCTTATCGAGAGCGCCCCACGCGCGCAGCGACTCGAGCAGCCGCTCCCGGTCCTCCTTGCTGACCGCCCCGTCGAGCGTACTCTGACTCACGGCCTTGGCGAGCAGCTCCGCCACATGCCCCTGGTAGTCCGCCTTCACCTCACGAAAGCGCACCGGCTTGCCGCCAAAAGCATTGCTGCCGTGCAGGTACGCGTTGTAGTTCACCTGAATGAAGGGCTCGAGCGCGACCCCCAGGCGCTTGCAGTAGCTCATCATGGCGTGATGGTGATAGGGGATGCGCCAGGGCCCCGGATTGATGTACAGCCCCTCATCGAACTGACACTCCTGCATCGCGCCGCCCAGCTCGGTGTAGCGATCGCCCCCGCGCAGGGTCCAGTTGCGCCCCCCCGGCCGGGTGTTGTACTCGAGCACCGTCACGTCGTATCCGGCGTTGCGCAGCTCGAACGCCGCGCTCATGCCGGCGATGCCCGCGCCCAGGACCAGCACCGAGGTGCCCCGCGGAGCGCCCTGCAGATCGATCGGCCCACGATAGGGCGACTCCGCAGCGAGGCCCAGGCCGCTCATCGCCTGGTACATGGCGCTCGTTCCGGCCGTCAGGCCGATCATTCGCAGCAGCTCGCGTCGCGTCATCGGCTCTGATTCATGCTGTGCCATCGTTGCCCCCTTGCGCGAAGCGTAGAGGAGCGGGTGGGCCGAGCGCAATGCACGCACGCTCTGGATCGCGACTTGCGCCATGTGAGCGCAAAACGCCGCTCGTTGCACCAACATGATCTGAGTGCTGCACCCGCCACGCGGGCTATACTCTCAGGAGCGCTGAGCACGCGTAAGGGGAGAACAATCATGCATAAGAGCTTGGCCGCACTGGCCGCAGCCATTCTGATCGCATCGACGCTGCCTTTCGCCACGGCAGCCGGCGCGGATGTCGCCCGCTATCCGCTGCCGGGCGGTAGCAAGTTTCCGATCGCGCGCGCCGTGGTGGTGCCCTCGGGATTCACCCTCATCTTTCACAGCGGCTTCACGGCCGAGCCCGCCGATCCGAAGGCCAAGCCGGGCACTCCCGCGTACTGGGGCGATACGAAGACCCAGACGGTCTCGGTCTTCAAACAGATGCAGCAATCGCTCAAGGGAATGGGACTCACGCTCCGCGACGTGGTGAAAATGAACGTGTTCCTGGTCGCGGACCCCGGCACCGGCCACATGGACTTCAGCGGCTTCATGCAGGGGTACACGCAATTCTTCGGTACCCCGGCGCAACCGAACCTTCCGGCGAGATCCGCCGTGCAGGTTGCAGGATTGGCCGCCCCCGGCGCCCTCGTGGAGATCGAGCTCGTTCTCGCGCAGCGCGGGACCGCCCGGGCAACGCCTGCGACTACGCCGTAACGGCTAGGTCGAGCGTCATGAACACACTGTTCGGATCGAGCTTGTAGTCCGCGAAGGGGGGACATACCTCGAACCCGTGACGGCGATAGAAAGCCCGGGCTGCAGTGAAGTAATCCCACGAGCCCGTCTCGAGGCTCAGGCGCTTCATCCCCTGCTCGCGAGCTTGCGCAATGATGTGCGCGAGCACCGCCGACCCCACGCCACGGCGGCGCGCATGCTCGGCCGTATACATGGACTTGACTTCGCCATGATCCTTCGACACTGCCTTCAAAGCCCCCAACCCGAGCAGCTCATCCTGGTCCCAGACAGCCCATAGGCCGATGTCCTTGGTGCGCAGTCCTACCGCAGCCAGCGCGTGCGCACTGCCGCGCGCGGTTTCTGCGCGCGCACGGGTCACGTGAAGCTCGAGGAGATGCAGAACGCGGGGATCGTCCAGGTCGGCCTTGACGATTATCATGGGTGCACATTCTAAGCTGCAGAAGCGTCGCTGGGCTCCGATGTCGATCTGTTGCGCGCTCGCGCGTCGTAGCGATACACGGACCATCCCCAGCCCACGCCGTAGGAGGCTCGCGAATGATCACGATTAGCGCCTTCAAGTCAGTTCCCGAGCTTGCTCGCGGCCAGGTTCGCGACATTCGCGTCCGGTGGGCGCTCGAGGAAGCGGGGCTCGCGTACCGCACGCGCCTGCTCGAGCAGGGGGATCAGGACAAGCCGGAGTATCGGGCGTTGCAGCCCTTCGGTCAGGTGCCGATCCTCGAGGAGGAGGGGCTGGTGCTGTTCGAATCCGGCGCAATCGTGCTGTACCTCGGGGAGCGCAGCGAATCGTTGCTGCCGCAGGAGCCCGCTGCACGGGCACACGCGATCCAATGGCTCGTCGCGGCGCTCAGTTCCATCGAGCCGTTCGTGATGAACGTGGTGCTGATCGATTTCTTCTACACGAACGAGGAGTGGGCCAAGCTGCGCCGTCCGAGCGCGCTCGAGTTCCTCAAGAGGCGGCTGGCCGCCCTGTCCGGCTCACTCGGCAGCAAGCTTTATCTGGATGGCGATCGATTCACCGCCGGCGACCTCATGATGGCCGCAGTGCTCAGGCCGCTCCACTACACCGACATCGTCACGCAGGACAGGAGGCTCGCCGCCTACGTCGAGCGCTGTACGGCGCGCCCGGCCTTCAGACGCGCGCTCGATGCGCAGCTGCAGGACCTCAAGAGCGCTGCATAGGCCACGCATGCCCAAGGTGCGAGTGAACGCGTTTGCGGTTTCCATCGACGGTTACGGCGCCGGACCGCGCCAGAGCCTGGAGCACCCGCTCGGAGTTGGGGGCCTGGCGCTTCACGATTGGATGTTCTCGAGTCGCACCTTCCAGCACATACACGGAAAGCCAGGCGGCGAGACCGGGATCGACGACGATTTCGTGGCACGCAGCTTCGAGAACATCGGGGCGTGGATCATCGGTAGAAACATGTTCGGACCCGTCCGCGGACCCTGGCCCGATGAGAGCTGGAAAGGCTGGTGGGGAGACGACCCGCCCTATCACGTCCCGGTTTTCGTGCTCACCCATCATTCGCGCGATTCGCTCGTGATGCAGGGCGGGACGACCTTTCATTTCGTCACGGGAGGAATCCAAGCCGCGCTCGAGCATGCTGTCGCAGCCGCAGACGGCAAGGACGTTCGCATTGGCGGCGGCGTGTCCACACTTCACCAGTATCTGCGCGCGGGACTCATCGACGAGCTGCACCTTGCAATGTCACCGATCCTGCTCGGCTCGGGCGAGCGGCTGTTCGGCGACATCGACCTCGTGACACTGGGGTACGGCTGCACGCAGCGCGTGGCGGCGCAGCGTGCGACGCACGTGATCCTCAAGCGCGGACCGCCCGAGGACTCGCAGCCGCCGCGCACAGCGCAAGCAATACCGACGAGTCGATCGGCTTGACCAGATGGTGATCGAACCCGGCCTGCCGTGCGCGCTCGCGGTCCTGGGCCTGGCCCCAGCCCGTCACCGCGATGAGAGTGATGCACCCCCCGTGCTGCTGCTCACGAATCCGCCGTGCCACCTCGTAACCGTTCAGACCCGGCATCCCGATATCGAGCAGAGCCAGATCGGGCTTCGAGGCCTCGATCAGACCCAGCGCCCGCTCGCCGCTGTACGCCACCTCCACCGCGTGACCCTCGAGCTCCAGCAGCGTCGCAAGAGTCTTGGCGGCATCATGATTGTCGTCGGCCACCACGATGCGAAGGTGCCCCGATCGACCGGCCCGCGGCACATCATCTTGCGTACCGCTCCCGATGCGCTCTGCGGGGCTGCCGAGGGGTAGCGTCACGACGAATTCGCTACCCTGGCCAAGTCCCGCGCTGCGTGCCTCGATCGTTCCACCGTGAAGCTCGACGAGTCCCTTCGCGAGCGCCAGCCCGATGCCAAGACCGCCCTCCGTGCGCTCGAGCGGGGAGCCCACCTGGACGAACATGTCGAACACGCGAATCAGATCCTCGCGCCTCAAACCGTGGCCGTTATCGGCCACGCTCAGGACGAGCCGGTCCTCGCGGCGCCGCGCGGTGATCGCCAGCTTTCCATGCGGGTCGGTGTACTTGGCGGCATTCGTGAGCAGGTTGGCGATGACTTGCGCGAGCCTCAGCGGGTCGGCGTCGAGCACGATCGGGTCCGCTGCAAGATCGGTCGTGAGCGTATGGTGACGGGCATCGAGCAACGGACGGGCAGTCTCGATGGCTGCATCGAGAACCGCCGACAGCTCCACGCGCGACTTGCGCACTTCGAGCTTGCCGCGTGTGATCCTCGACACGTCGAGGAGGTCATCGAGCAGGCGCGCCATGTGTCCGACCTGGCGATCGATGACCGACTGACTCCAGCTCAGCTGCGCCTCCGTCGCCGCGCCCGAGCGGGCAATCATGGCAGCCTGACGGATCGGCGCGAGAGGATTGCGCAGCTCGTGCGCCAGCACCGCAAGGAAGTCGTCCTTGCGACGGTCTGCCTCGCGCAGCGCGCGTGCCGCTTCGCGCGCGGCAGTCGCGTCGCGGAACACCAGCACGACGCCTTGGACATCTTCCGGCGATTCGCTCGCGATCGGTGCGGCGCTGTCCTCGATGGCGATCTCACGACCATCGCGCGCAATCAACAAGGTGTGATTGGCGAGTCCGACGACTCTGCCTTCGCGCAGAACCTTTCCGACCGGGCTTTCGACGGGGCTGCGCGTGGTCTCATTCACGATGTGGAAAACCTGATCGAGGGAGCGCCCGCGCGCCTCGCGGGCGGGCCACCCGGTGAGGGTGGCGGCGACCGGATTCATGAGTGCCACATGTCCTTGCGCATCGGTGGCGATCACCGCATCACCGATGCTTTGCAGCGTCGTTTCCAGGCGGTGCTCGCTCTCCCGCAGCCGCATCGTGTCGCGGCGAAATACGTAGAGCAGCGCTGCGAGCATGGCGAGCGCAAGCACGGTCATGGCGACGACGCTGCGGGTGCTCGCAAGGCTCGCCTGGCGATTCGACTGCAGCGCCACGGCCAGCGCACGATCCTCACCGGCCTGAAGCTGGGCGGTGAGCGCCTCGATCCCTTGCATGAAGCTGCGGCCCCGATCGGAGAGAACGATCCTCAGTGCCTCCGTGCTTGCGCCGGCGCGCTCGAGCTCGATCGTGCGGGCAAGCTCCGCTTGCTTCAGCCGGGTGAGCTTCTCGAGCCGATCGATGGACTCGAGCGCAGCGGGGTCGTCCGCGAATAGCGCTCGCAGGTCGTGCAGCGTTCGCGGAATCTCGGTGGTAGCTTGCAGGTAGGGCTCGAGATAGTCCGCGCGCTCGGTCAGCAGAAAGCCGCGCTGCCCGGTTTCGGCAGCGCGCGTGAGCGTGACGATGCGCTCGATGGCCAGGGCGCGATCCGCGCTGCGAGCGAGGGAGGCGGCGGAGCGGGAGGACGCTCGGGCGGCTCGATATGTCGCTGCACCTGCGACCAGAAGCACGCCGACGGCGGCACAGACGGTGACCGCGACGACCGCTTGCGAGCGCCTCATCTAGCGACCCCTCCCATCACTCAGGGCTGACCTCCGGCGGGACGGTCATCACCGAGTCGCCGGGGCTCGTGCGAGCCCCGCTAGCGCGGCGATCAGCAGGTCGGCATTGACCGGCTTGCTCAGGTGCAGCTGGAACCCCGCTTCTCGAGCGTCCGCTTCGTCCTCGCTGCGGACGAATGCCGTCAGCGCAATGGCCGGCAGCCGCTCCGTTGAGCTGGAAGGTCTTGACCGTGTAGAGCCCCAGGGCATCGAGCACCAGCGTGCTGGTCCACACATCGCGCGCCAGCCCATCCGCATCCGCACCGTTGTCCGCCCGCAGCTGCGCGAACAACGGTTGCTTGAGCGAGAAGATGAAGGTGGCCGTTTCCGCGGACGTGAAGCCCTGCTCGGCGCGCGAGCGCGAGACGCGCTCGAGGAAGTCGCGCACCGCCCCGAATGCTGGAGACTCGACATCGGTCGAGCCGCTCGCCACGGCGGCCCCGAGAAGCTTGAGGAACTCCTCGGTCTGTCTGGCGAGGTCGTCCTGCGAGATGAAGCCGCGGCTGGCCGCCGAGACGGATTCCGAGAGGCTGTGCAGCCACTCCTTGCGCATCCGCTCTCGCTTGTCAGGGGTATTCAAGGCACTTTCGAACGCGGTCGGGTCCGGCATGGGAATCCTTCTCGTAGTGCGGTAGAACGAGACCCTCTGCCCGTCGCATGCGGGCATTCAGTGCAGGCGGCCTGCGCTCCGAAGTGCCGGATCTTACAGGAACTTCGCCGGCAGAACGCAACCGCGGTGCGCTCGAGCCCGGAAGCATCGCGATGAATAACCTGGCCTCGGCTGCGGGCGTGCTCTATATCATTCGCGCTCTATATCATTGAGAACCAGGAGGCTCCGCCACGTGAAACGCTTTCTTTTCCTTGTCCAGATCTGGCTCGTGTCGCTCCTGGTGTGCGCCACGCTCGTGACGCTGTGCTTTGTGCGCCTGGATGTGCCCGTGGCGGAGCGTTTCTGGACGACCGGTCGCTTCTTGAGTCCGCTCGGGGAAGCCTTCGATGCGTCAGTCCTCTTGTCCATTGAAACGCTCGTGGCCCTGTTCCTCATCGTCACTCGTGTAGTGCGCGGACACCTCTCGCGCTTCGCGGAAGTCCTGGCGCTCGCCTGCCTCGCATCCATCTGTACCTACGGCATCAACGACGAGGTGCTGAAGCCGCTGTTCGGGGTTCCAATGCCAGCTCAGGTGATGCAAGGCGCCCGGCACGCGTTCAACTTCCTGATGGGCGCCGGGACCAGCAGCTTTCCCTCCGGGCACATGATCCTGGCGAGCGCGTTTGCGGGGGTCTTCATGCGCCTTCACCGGCTCAGCATCTGGCCTCTCTCTGCGCTGCTCGTGCTTGCCGCGGTTCTCCTGGTCGTCGGGGACTGGCACTTCGTGAGCGACGTGATCGCCGGCACGTTCGTAGGCATCTCCGCCGGCATCCTGGCCGGTGAGTTGTGGAGCGTTCACTCCAAGCTGCCGCAGTGACGCCCTCCGGCGCTCGCCGCTGCTCGGCGCCTAGTAGGTCATGCCGGGCAACACCTTCACCTCCGGCTTGAGATCCATCTTGAAGGGACCGCCTGCGAAGGGGCGATCGAAGTAGCTGACCGCGGCCGTCGGTTCCCCGTAAGGGAAGATGGGCCAGTTGAGCAGGCTCGGGTTCAGGCGTATCCATTCTCCGGCCTGGCAATACACGACCCCTTGCAAGTCGTCCGAGATCCGCAGTCCCTTGATGATCGCGCCCGTGAAGACGAAGTGCCAGTCGTTGACTTGCACGTGGTGCGGAATCAGGTAATCACTGACCTCCTTCGGCGTGCGCGCCACAGGCGGCGCATCGCCGGGCGAGCTCTCATCGCGCTGCACGAAGGAGAAACTCCCGTCCTCCTCGGGCGAGGGAACCACGTTGCCCACGCGTCGATACGTGAAGCCCGCGCGTGTCACCATCTCGATCGCCTTGGGATCCAGCGACTTGAGAATGAACATCGCGTCGGGCTTGGACAGCGGATGCCTGAAGCGTGCGACCTCCTCGCGCACCGACCGCGGATACTCGAACGTGCCGATCTGGAGCGGCCCGACGATCCGATTGATCGCCTCTACGGTCGTGTAGACACGACCCGTCGACAAGCGAAGCAGTGCCATGGCATTACACCTCGAGTATTTATGCGTTCAGATACCGATCCAGCAGCCACTGGTGATAGTGAGGAAGCATCACCTCGAAGCGCGGATGAATGAGGCTGCGGTCGTTGTAGCTCGATCTGACTCCGGCCTGCAGGACCTGGCAGGCATAGGTGTCCTCGTCCTGCACGTCCTTCATCTGCTGAACCAGATCCTGGACCTTTTGCGCGTATTCGGGACGCTCCCGTGCCCAGGGCGCCAGGGAGATATGGGTCGATGCTCGGTTGCGATCGACGCCCATGTGCTCGACCGTGATCATCGAGATCTGGTGCGGGCTGATGTATGTGATGAGTCCCGGATAGACGGCAACGAAGATGGAGCGAAACTGGCCTTCCCTGTTCGCATCTGCCTCGGACATCCAGGGCGGCACACCGACCGGAAAACGGTTCTTGAGGTTATCGAGGTGCTGCGGCAGGCGCCCGCCGTACACCCCCCAGATCTTCCCGAATGCGATCTTCTCGTGCACCTCCGGAGGCGCATATCCATGAATGCGCTCGAAGTGCACGCCCGCGTGGTGATACGCCTCGTAGCCAGTCTCGAAGGAGAACTTGTAGTTCCATGCGGCATCGTAGGTCGTGCGCCCCGCCGAGCGCATCGCCCCGACGTTGAAGCGTCCGATGATCTCATCGATTCCCGCAAGCTGGGGCGCAAGCGGCTCGGCGCCCGGATCGAAGTTGATGAAGATCGTGCCTTCCCAGACCTCCAAACGCAGCGACGGCAACGAGCAGTCCGCCTTGTCCACTCCGGGGATGTTCTCCTTCGTCATGGCACGCAGGCTGCCGTCGAGGTTATAGGTCCAGCGATGATAGGGACACACCAACGCGGGCCTGTTCCCACTGCCCTCGTCCACCACCCGCGCCCAGCGATGCCGGCAAGCGTTGACCAGGCAATGCAACTGATTCTGTCTGTCCCGCACGATCACGAGAGGCTCACCGAACATCGTGAGCGTGAAGTAGTCGCCGGGCTTTTCTGCCCAGTCCCAGCGTCCAACCGCGAGCCAATTCTTCTTGAGGATGTGCTCGACCTCGAAGCGGTAGATGCCCTCATCGTAGTAGCAGCGAGCCGGAACCAATCCGTGCAGCCCGGCGGCGTTCGTGCCGCGCACGGCGGCAATCTCCGCGGGGCTGAAGTACGGGCGAATGTCTCCATCCGCGCTCGTCGGTGAAATCAAGGCTGCCATCCGGACCCTCGCAGGCGAGGGGAAATACCACGCTGTCTCGCCGTCCTCATTATCGTATTCTGTATACATTGGTCAAGCCGCTGTACTATGAGCCAATCGCCTGACAATCGCGCTTTACGGTGGCCCGGGGGTCGCATAGCATCGCCGAACACACCGAGCGAGCCGGCCCGGACACCTCATCATGGCCTCCGAAATAGAAGTGGTCCGCATCTCCGTGGAGCCTGCGCGGGCCGACGGGCTCATCGAGGCGCTCCAGCAAGCCCGGCGCGGCTACCTGGCCAGGCCTGCGTGCGATGCCGTCGAGGTTCTACTGGGTGAATCCCGCAACGAGGTCGCAGTGATCATCACGTGGACCTCGCCGGAGGCTCACATCCGTGCCCTCCAGGGTCCCCACTCGGCGCAGTTCTTCCAACAGGTCGCCGCATTTGCCACGGACAGGCCGGACGTGAGGAAGTACACATCGGCCGGCGGTCTGAGGTGAGACTCGCGCGCAGCAGCGCGAATCTGGCGTCGTCGCTCACGCATGTATTGTCTGACAATTTTCTTTACTGACACAAAGTCTTCGCATAATCTTCGGCGGTGATTCGAGGTCGCGCTGGCGGCGGAGAGCGGTCGATGGCGAAGTTCGAAATCAACGGGCGCGGCGTGGATGCGGCGGGGGTCGCGGACGACATGCCGCTGCTCTGGTTCATTCGCGAGCACCTGGATCTGACCGGCACGAAGTTTGGCTGCGGGCTTGGGCTGTGCGGGGCGTGCACCGTCCACCTCAACGGTCAGGCGATTCGCTCCTGCCTCACCCCGCTTTCGGCCGTGGACGGCGGCAAAGTCACCACCATCGAGGGCCTGGCACCGAACGCCGACCATCCGCTGCAGCTGGCCTGGATCGCGGAGCAGGTCCCCCAGTGCGGCTATTGCCAGTCGGGTCAGATCATGCAGGCGGCGGCTCTGCTGGCCAACAATCCCCATCCCACAGATGCTCAGATCGTGGACGCGATGACGGGAAATCTGTGCCGCTGCGGAACCTACGGGCGAATCAAGCGGGCCATTCGACGTGTGGCGGATGCGGCCCGCGACAGATGAGCGGTTCCACCACAATCGCGGTATCGCGCCGGCTGTTCCTGATTCAGTCGAGCGCGGTCTCCTGCAGTGTCAGCTTTGCACTCACCGCGTGCGGTCGCCCTCCCGTGGGTCGGCCGGATCGCAAAGCCACCTCGAGCCTCACGCCGAACTACTGGGTGACGTTGTATCCCGACGGTGCGGTCGAGGTTGTCTGTCCAGGGATCGAGCTCGGCCAAGGCGCGATGACCGCGATGCCGCGCTGCCTTGCCGAGGAGCTGGATGCCGATTGGTCGAGCGTCCGGGTGATCCCTGCACCCTCCGACGAGAAGACCTTCGGCAATCCACTCTTCTGGGGCATGCAGCTCACCGCCGGCTCGCGCACCGCGCTCGGCTACTTCGACACCTTGCGCCTGGCTGGCGCGCAGGCGCGCTACGTGCTGTTGAACGCTGCCGCACGCAAGTGGGAGGTGCCGCTCGAGGAGCTGCACACCGGTGCCAGCACTGTCACACACCGCTTGTCTGGAAGGAGTGCGAGCTACGCCGAGCTGGTCCGGATCGCGGAGGTGCCCCAGAGGTTTCCAGATTTCGTCGCGCCCCATGATCGGCCGCAGCTGACGGATGATTTCTTTGGCGACGCGCCGCCCTCCGTCCTTGCCCCCGGGCCGAAGAAGGTGCACGCGATCCCTCTCAAGTCCCGCCGCGAGTACAAGCTCATCGGCCACGATACCCCGCGCCTCGACATCCCTGCGAAGGTCTCGGGGGCGGCCCGCTACGGCATCGATGCGAGGCTCCCGGGCCTGCTGTACGCCGTAGTGGAGACGGGACCGGTCCAGGGCGATGTTCCAGAGACGATCGATGATGCGGCGGCTCGTGCGATTCGCGGCGTCGTCGATGTCGTACGCTTACCCTACGGCGTCGCCGTGGTTGCCACGGGATTTTTCCAGGCCCGATCGGGTCGCGAGCGGCTGAAGATCAGCTGGAAGCCGGGCGCTGCCGGCAGATCCTACGACAGCGCGGAGGTCATGGATGAGTTCTCCCGGATCGCCACCGACGCACGCGGCCATCCTGGAGTCCGCGTCTTCGAGAAGGGGGATCCGAAGGCCGCGACAGCCACCTTGCGCGCAGCACGGGCCCACCCGTCCGCAACGCGCCTGATCACGTTCGAGACGCGCTCCGAGCTTGTCTACCACGCGCCGCTCGAGCCCCAGAACGCGACCTTGAGGATCGCCGACGACGGCAAGTCTGCCGAAGCATGGGTCGGCACTCAGTGGCCGAAGCTCGATCAGGACTTCGTGTCGAGGGTCCTGGGCACCGCTCCGGAAGCCGTCCGGATCAACACGATGTTCACCGGCGGATCCTTCGGCCGGCGCCAGGAGCCGGGCGCCATCGTCGATGCCGCACACATCGCGCGAATCCTGCGCAAGCCCATCAAGGTGATCTGGACACGCGAGGATGACCTCAAGCGCAATCCTTTCCGGCAGGCGCTGGTCTCGCGCATCGAGGCCGTGGTCGACGATCGCGGACGCATACTGGCGATGAGCCATCGGGTCGTCGGGGACTCCTGGTTCGTACGGATGTTCCCGGACTTCTTCAAGCAATACCACCTATCGGATCCGGGTAACTGGGTCGGCGCGCTCTGCGATTATGACATTCCACTGCAAACGGTGGACTGCGTGACCGAGCGGCGCGCTCTGGATGTTTGCTACATGCGCGGCGTCGGCGTCACGCAGACGAAGTTTGCACAGGAATGTCTCATTGACCAGATCGCCGCTCAGCACCATGCCGACCCGCTCGAGTTCCGCCTGAGCCTCCTCAAGGCCTCTCCCCGTGGCACTCAGGTGCTCGAGAGCGTCGCGCAGATGTGCAACTGGGGCCAGGTGCGCAGCGGGCGTGCTCTCGGACTCGCCTTCACGCCGTACTCCAACAGCTACGCAGCCCTGGTCGCCGAGGTCTCGGTTGATCGCAAGACCGGCGGCATCCGCGTACACGAGGTGTGGTGCGCGGTGGATGTGGGTCTGGCGCTGCAACCGGCGATCGTGGCCGCGCAGATGGAGGGGGGCATCATCCAGGGCATGAGCTGGGCGTTATTCGAGCAGATCACGGTCAAGGGCGGAGCCGTTCAGCAGTCGAACTTCGATGGCTACCCGATCCTGCGCATGTCGGACGCCCCTGAAGTGCACGTGCGCGTTCTATCCACGGACAATGCGGTGACGGGCGCCGGCGAGATCGGCGTGATGCAGATTGCCCCCGCCATCAACAACGCGCTTGCGCGCCTGATCGGCAAGCACCTCACGCGCATGCCAATGCTCAGCGCCGATGTCCTCAGGGCGCTGCATGCCTGAAGGCCCGCTAACTCAACTTGCCGCCCCATTCGACACGGTTCCGAGGCACCTCATGCAAACTACACCGTCCGCACAGCCCCAGGGTGCCAGTGGCACCCGCCTTCGCGACAGCACCCGGCTTCAGGACCTGGTCAGCGAAGAGCGCGCACACATCTCGCGTCGCGTGTACGTCGATCCGGAGATCTACGAGCTCGAGCAGGAGCAGCTCTTTCGCAGGGCATGGCTGTTCCTCGCACACGAGTCCGAGATTCCTGCGAGCGGCGACTACGTCACGCGCAGCCTGGCGGGTGAGCCGGTCGTGGTCGTCCGGGGTGATGACGATGTGGTCCGTGGATTCTTGAATTCCTGCCGCCACCGCGGCATGGCTCTGTGTCGCGCGGACAAGGGCCGCATGTCCACGATGCGCTGTCCTTACCACGGCTGGACGTACTCCAAGGCGGGAAAGCTGCTGTCGGTCTTTGCGCCGAATCTCTACGACTCGGCCCAGCTGCGCAAGGAAGAGCTCGGTCTCATCCCGGTACCGAGGCTCCAGTCCTACAAAGGATTGATCTTCGGAAGCTGGAACCCGGAGGTGCCCGAGCTGGCAGACTACCTCGGCAACATGCGGTTCTATCTCGATCTGTACCTCGGAAGAACGGACGCGGGAACGGAGGTCGTCGGCACCCCCCAGGTGTGGGATGTGAACACCAATTGGAAGTTCCCGACGGACAACTTCACGGGCGACAACTTTCATCTGTACAGCACGCACGGCTTTGCCGTCGAGCTCGGGATGCTGCCGCCCGATCCGATGTCCCTGTCCTATGGGCATCTGATCCGCGCAGAAGGCGGCCACGTACTGCACGTGGTCCCGGGTCCGCCGGACCCCATGTTCGAGTACTTCGGGCTGCCCAAGGAGCTGGTCCCGCACCTGCAGCGCAATCTCTCGGCCGGGCAGCTGGAGCTCGCCAAGCGATACGCCTTCAGCGTCGGTACGGTGTTTCCAAACCTGTCCTTCATGCAGGTCATGATCCAGGGCGATCCCGAGTCGCCCCCCACGCCGTTTCTGAGCCTGCGTTACTGGGAGCCGACGGGTCCCACGAAGACGCGGGTGTGGTCCTATCTGCTCATCGACAAGGAAGCCTCGCCCGAGTACCGCAAGGCGAGTTACGAGACCTACGTCCGCACGTTCGGTCCCTCCGGAATCTACGAGCAAGACGATCTGGAGAACTGGGAAGAGTGCACGCGAGTGAACCAGGGAAAGATCGCCCAGCGCTACGGGCTACATCACGGGATGGGATTTCACCTCGAGCCCGATCGGTCCTTCCCGGGGCCCGGGGATGCGTGGTCCGGCAGCTATGGAGAGCGGACACAGCTTGCCTTCTATGGGGAATGGCAACGCTGGCTCTTGCACAATGCCCCGTGGGTGCGCCGATGAACGCTGCCGTGGACTCAACCGCCAGCCCGCTGGCGATGAACAGTGCCGCATATGCTGAGGTCACCGAGTGGCTTTATCGGGAAGCGCAGTTGCTGGATCGGGGCGACTTCGGCGCATGGCTCGCGCTCATCAGCAAGAAGATCGTGTACGAGATGCCAACGCGAACGGCGGTGCTGCCCAAGCAGGGCAGCGGCTTTCATGACGAGTTCGGCCTGTTTGCCGACAATTACTCCTCGCTCACCACGCGGGTGAAGCGCCTGCAAACCGACCAGGCCTGGGCCGAGCAGCCTCGATCGCGAACGCGGCACTACGTCTCGAACGTGCTCGTCGATCGCGATGCCGAGGGCAACCTGCATGCCACCTCCTCGATCCTGGTCACCCGACTGCGCCCGAATCGGCCCGTGGACCTGTTCCCGGGAGAGCGGCTCGATGTGCTTCGAAAAGAGGATGGCAGCCTGAAGCTCGTGAGGCGCCGGATACTGCTGGATGAGACGGTGCTCGAAAGCCACAACCTGAGCGTTCTCTTCTGAGCAGACGTGCGGGCCTGGCGCCGAGCCGGGTCATCGCGGCGTCGGCGCCTGGCGGCCCGGCCAGCGATATCTCGGCCTAAAGCCGAGCACCCGCTCGAGGTGACCTATGTCGACGAGCCCGCGATACGGGTCGGCCTCGTATTCGGGCCCTCCCCGCCACGGCACATGACTCATCTTCTCTCGCACGAGCTCGAGCGTCGGACGCGAGCTTGCGATGTCGGCCGCGCACAGGAGCAGGCGGACGTGTCCGCGGAAGTGAGTGGCGACCGCCGCGACGGTCGCCTGCGCCACATCGCGCACATCCACGTGCACGCCGAGATGCCACACCGATCCGGGCGCAGCCGTTTTGGGAGGACTGCTCAGGGCCTTTGCATAGCCCTCCGTATCGAACACTGCGACGGCGCGCAGGCAGATCGTGTCGATGGCCGTTCGCTGGGTGAAGGCCTGGCACATCTCCTCGGAGAGCCATTTCGCAAGCCCGTATGGACGCGTGGGCAAGCCACGATGATCGTCGTCGAGGGGCAGGTAGTCGGGGTCGCGCTCGAGCATCCCGATGGACTTGCCCGATGAGAAGTAGACCACGCGCCGAATGCCGAGCCGCTCCGCGGCAAGGAGCACGTTCCACGTGCCCAGCAGATTCACGGCCATGACATCCGCGGGGTCCCCGCCCCGATCGTCGGCGAGCCCCGCGGCGTGCACGATCGCATCGCAGCCGTGCGCATTGCGCGCGACGGATGCGGCATCGCGAATGTCGAGTCCATCGGCCAGATCGAAGCTGCGAACCTCGTGCCCCGCGGCCGCCAGGGCACTCGCCGCGGCCGGCCCTATCCGTCCGCGGCTGCCCGTCAGCAGAACGATCATGGGCTCTGCCCGAGCAGGCGCTCCGCGAGATTGTCTCCACCGCGCACGCGGCGCAGCCCGCGGACCCCGAGACCCGCCTCGGATTCGATGACCGTCCCGGTCATCGCCTTGGAGTCCCGACGCGAGGCGAGGAGCACGAAGGCTCCTGCATGGTCGGCCGGCTCCGCATGCATCTTCAAGGGTGTCACGGCCTCGACGGCTGCGTCCTTGTTCGACGGATGCGTGTGGGTTCGGATGCGCTCGCCGCGCTCATCCAGACCCATGCTCGCGGGCATCCGGATGTCCGTCTTGGTCGCTCCCGGGGAAACCCCGTTGACGCGGATCGACGGTGCAAACTCGTGTGCGAGCTGGCGAACGATGCCGAGCGCGGCGTGCTTGCTCGCGATATACATCACACCGCCCCCATCCGGATAAAACGACGAGTTCGAGAGCGTGACGATGATCGAGCCCTTGGTCTTGACCAGCTCGCGCGCAGCCACCCGCGCCCCGATGATCACGCCCAGCACGTTCAGATCGAAGATCTCCTTGTAGATCTTCGGGACATCCGCCACCGGGATATCGATCAGCTCGCGAAATGCATCGCCCATGCCTGCGTTGGCCACGAGCACGTCGAGCTTCCCGAAGGCCGCGACGGTCTGCTTGACCGCTCGCTCGTTGGTCTCGACGGTGGTCACGTCGCCCTGGATTGCGATCACCTTGCTCCCGTGAGCCTTGCGGAGCTGCTCCAGGCGATCCTCGGCAACATCCACGACGGCCACCCGGGCGCCCTCCTCCACGTACCGGTCTACGACGGCACGCCCGATGCCCGAGCCGCCACCGGTCACGAGCGCAACCTGATCTATAAGCGATGTCATGGGGAACTCTCCTGGAATCAAAAAAGAATGCTGAGATTGGTACCGGTAATGACGGTCTGGTCCACGAGGATATTTCGATAGGCGATGCACAGCGCCCCGGAGGCCACCCGGCGCAAGGTATCCTCACGCAGTCCCGTGAACATCTGATAACCCTGGCCGCCGCGCGAGCGGGTCACCATGAAGCTGCTACGGACGACAAACTCACCGGGCTTCTCCGCCAATCGAACCAGCACATTGGAGATGAAATGCCGCGTTCTCGAGGGCGGCGTTTCGGCCCACGCCGTGTCGGTGAGCAGCCGCTCCACTCGAGTGGTCAGCGAATTGAAGTTGTCCTCGATGAACGCAACGTCCTGGAAGCCGGGACCTCGCGCACGAAACTGCGTGGTGCGCACGGGCATCGTGTAGCGGATGTCTTCGGCAAAAAGCCCCAGCCATTCCCGAAATCGGCATTCATCGAGCAGCTCGGCTTCCTGGTACAGGAACTGCAAGATCTCCCCGTACAGGGCCGACCCGGGCATGCATCCTGGATCGGCGACCGACGAGGCGCGCTGCGCGGGTGCGGAAGCGACGCTCATGGCCCGACCTTCGCCTGAGTGCCGACGATCCCAGGGGCCGTGCGCTGCGGACGCTGCATGCACCGCAGCCACTCGGCGTACCACGCCCGCTGGGTCATCTCGCCGTAGCTGTCCGCATAGGCAATGCCCGGACCGGGCCACGTCCTGTCCTGCGGACGCTCGAGACCCATCTTGTGATGCAGCGTGTAGCGCTTGGCAGCGGGACCCATGGCCGCAGCCGTGCACTCCTCCCAGTTCTCCATGTCGTCCTGATCGAAAATGCCGGCGGGGCCGAAGGTTCGGACATAGGTCTCGTAGGAGTGCTTGCGATACTCGGGCGGTGCCGCCTTGTCGATCGCGAACCAGGAATACATGCGCGTGCGTGTGGGCGAGATCGGAATCTCCAGGCGCAGATTGAGGATGCCACAGGGCTCGCTGCGAGTGTCTCCGGCCGTCACGAGCTGCAGCCAGTGGAAGTTGGGCCACATCGTGCCGGCGCTGTATGCATGCTTCTGCGCAATCTGCACCTGTGCGGGATCGAGATTCTCCTTGAAGCGCGGCCATAGCGCCTTCGGAAGCCCGAGCCCCTGATACGTGTCGACCCCGGGCTGCCCCGCCACGAAGTGCAGGATGTGACCGTTCTGGAGCGTCACCATGTGACCGTGGGATGCGAAGTCCGGATCGCTCGGCAGCATGCCGAGCTCGACCAGGCTCTGGTGCGCCCAGTAGACGTGGAAGTTATCGGTGAAGTTGTCCGTCGCGAACTTCCACGAGCACTCGACCTCCCAGACCTGCGGCACACCGACGAACTCGATCTCACCGGTACGACCGAAGATGATGTCCATGTACCAGCGCATATCGCCCAACCACTGCTCGAGCGAGGGTGCGGTGGCATCCCAGCTGCCGAACACGAGGCCCCGGTAAATCCCCAGCTTCGTGACCGGGATGAGGCCCAGCTGCTCCTTCTCGAGCTCCCCTTCGCCATAGTGATCCTCGCTCGAGGCGGCCAAGAGCGCACCGGATGTGGAGTACGCCCAGCCGTGATAGGGACATTTGAGCGTCGTCGCGTGCTCCCGGTCGACGCGACACAGGCGCATGCCCCGGTGTCGACAGGAGTTGAGGAATGCGCGGACGACCCCCTGCTCATCGCGCAAGAGAATGACCGGATCGATGCCGCACTGGCGCGCCACGATGTCGCCGGGCCTTGCGATCTCACTCTCGTGCCCGATGAAGAACCACGACTTGCCGAAGATCCGCTCGACCTCGAGATTGAAGATCTCGGGGTCCGCGAAGATGCGGCGCGAGATGAGTCCTTGCTCCGCGCGCACGAGGGTTGCCAGGTCGGGCGTGTCAGGCATGAGAATATCTCCGATCACTCAGTGGAGGCCGAGCGGTACCACTCCAGCAGCTTGCTGCCGGTCGTGAGCCATACGTCCCTGTGTCCCTTGATGTGCGCGAGCACCCTCTCGAGGTGGCGAGCCCGGAAAGGGTGGCCGACCAGAAAGGGATGCAGTGCCATGCAGAAGACGCGTGGCACGTGCTCGCCCTCCCGATACAGCGTCTCGAACTGATCGACCGCCATCCCGTAGAACTCCTCGCCGCTCGCGCCGTGATTGAGGAAGATCGGGATGTCGCCCATCTCGAGCGTGTAGGGCATCGCCACGATCGGCCCCGCGGACGTGCGCATGCGGTAGGGCAACTCATCGTTGCACCAGTCGGCCACGTACTCGATCCCCGCTTCGGCAAGCAGATCGAGAGTATTCTCGGTTTCCGTCAGCGCCGGTCCGAGCCAGCCGCGGCAGCGAACACCGGTCACCTGGGCGATCTCATCGAGCACGCGGCTAATGAGGCCTCGCTCATCGTCCTTCCCCATCCCGGTCAACATTGCCGAATTGGTCGCGCCATGAGCCATCCATTCCCAACCGAGCTTGTTGCCCGCCTGGACGATCTGAGGGTATTGCCGACAGGCCTCCGAGTTGATGGCCGCCGTGACGGGAAACCCCTGGCGCTCGAAGATCTCCATCAGCCGCCAGATCCCCACCCGCACGCCGTAATCGCGCCACGCGTAGTTGAGCACGTCCGGCTTGAGCATCATGGTCATCGGCGTGAGGGACATGGCGGGCTTGTCGTAGTGAAAGTGCTCGATGTTCGGCACGATCCACACTGCGACGCGCGCCTCCCCGGGAAGCCGCAACGGTTTGCGCCGGACGATCGGCAGGTACTCGAATCGATTGTGCTCCATGTGGCTCCCCACTCGGACGGGCGTCCCGTCTTGTCATTGTTGAGGTTTTCGCAGCGGCGGAAAGATCTGCTCGCCAGTGCCCTCGCGGGTCACCATGATGGCCCGGTACGGACAGCTGCGCGCGGCCTGCACGAGCTGGCCGGAATCCCCGTGAGGTTCGGAAACCGTGGACTTCCCATCCGAGCCGATCGAGAAGACCGACGGGGCAATCGCCGCACACCGCTTGTAGGACTGACACTTGGCTGCGACCACGCTCGCGACCAACCGATCGGGATCGTTGTCTGCCGGAGGATTCGACATCAGCGTCCGCCCTCGAGCTCGAACGCCATCGCCCCAATACCCGTCGCCCAGGGAACGACGGCCTCGTAGGCGAGGACCTTTCCAGGGGCCCCTCGCGTAGCCCCAGCCAATGCGATCCAATCGACAAGCTCCAGCGCGCCCGCGCCGGCGGCCGCCAGCTCCGCCGACGTGTAGCTCTTGAGCTTCCCGACGTCGCCCGACTCCATCTGACGCAGGAATCGGCTGTCGAAGCTTTGGTCGATGAATCCGTGACGGCGCTCTCCCGGATCGTGCGACATCCCGCCGGTTGCGACGATGCCGATCCGCCGCGGAAACCGCCTTGCCACATCGCCGACGACCTCTCCGAGGGCAAAACATCTGCGCGGTGCCGGCAGCGGTGTGGCCAGGGTGTTGAAAACGATCGGCACGATGGGCACTGACATGCCGGGGGTGAGGAAATGCAATGGAACCATGGTTCCATGATCGAGCTGCATCTCGTGCGCAAAGCCCGGCTCGATATCATGATCATTGCACGCGGCAAGCAGTGCTGCTGCAAGCTCCTGCTCCCCCGCGATCGTCGCGCGCTCGATGCGCAACCAGGGCTCGATCGGACCGCAGTAGGAAGGCGCGACCCCGATGCAGAACGGGCTCATGTGATCGAGAAAGAAATTGGCCCAGTGCTCGGCGGTCAGCAGCACCAATGCATCGAGCCGGGCGGCCTCCAGACGGCGCCGCAGCTCCGCAAAGGCCGCATAGATGTGCTCCCGTTGCGCCGGCGGTGCCGCATCCCGCCAGGCGGTAATGCCCGGAGCGTGTCCCATCGCGCATGCGAAGGAGAATGCCATCCTCAGGCTTCCCCGCGGATGGCTCGAAGGTAGTCGGGCTCCGAGACCTCGTGCAAGATCGAGAAGGGTCGCAGCAGCAATCCGTGCACACCAAGACGATACAGGGCCGCGTAGTCTCGCTTGACGAGCGCCTCACGCTCGGCCCCGGACAGCTCGAATTCTCCGGCAACCTCGGCCGGGGAATCGAAGAATGCTCGGCGCGTTTGCGGATTGCGGTTGATCTCGCGAATTACCTTCTGCAGCGCGTATGCGCTCACTCGCTTCCTCGCTCCAGCTGTTCGATCCATCGCAGTCCCGCCAGGACTTGACTGAATGTCGTGGATGCGCCGAAGGTGGTCAGCACCGCTTGTCGCAGGGCCGCAGCCGGCACACCATCGCGCAGCAGCCGCCGCGCATGGGTCTTGAAGCTCTGCTCGCTGCCCGCGGTCACCAGGCCGCCGAGCGCAATCAGCTCGCAGGTGTGTGCATCGAGCGGTCCGGCGATGAGTACTGCCTTGCGCAGCGCCTGGAACGCCGCGGCGGTGTCCGGACTCACCTGCCTCAGGTAATCGATCGGCGACAGCATGCTCGAGTCGGACACCGATCAGCTCCTCTTCAGATAGGGAAAATCGCCGAGCTCGGCTCCCACGGCGCGCTCGACCGCGCGCCGGTGCACGAGAGCCGCCAGCGCAATGTCCTGAATGCCCGTTCCGACCGACTTGAAGAGCGTGATCTCATCCGGGCGCTGCCGCCCCGGTGAGGCACCCGTCACGAGCTGGGAAAGCTCCTGTACGTCGATGCGGATCGCCTCGCGCGCCACGACGGCATCGCCTGCCTCGCCGAAGACGCCTTCCTTGGTGTCCACCACGATGCGCGCGCTGCGCAGGAACGTCTCCACATCGATCTCCCGCTGCTCACGGCGCGCCGTTCCAACGGAGTTGACATGCGTGCCCGGCGTGAGCCACTTCCCAAGGAGCACGGGCTCGTTCGACTTGACCGCCGCGAGAATGAGATCCGCGCCCGCGACCGCCTCCTGCGCACTACCGACCGGCTGGATCCTCATACCGTGACGCTGACGAAAATCACAGGCGAGGCGCTCGCGGTTCGCCGGCGTCGGACTGTACACGCGCGCCGTCCCCACCTTGCCGTCGGCCTGCATCGCCTCGAGCTGCGCTCTGGCCTCGACGCCCGAGCCCAGCAGCGCCACCGTGGCAGGCCCCGCTCGCGCCAGCCGGCGAGTAGCCACCGCGCTCGTGGCGCCGGTTCGCAAGGTCGTCAGGTGCTGCGCGTCCATGATGGCCACCAGCGCCCCGCTTGCAATCTCGTACAGATGCACCTGGTAGCGCACGCCTGCGCCGGGGGCGAGATTCATGGCCTTGAATCCCATCCAACCCGATCTCTCGAGCGCAACAGGCCCCACCCGCAGCCAGCCCCGTCCCGCCTTCATATTGATACGCGCGGGCAGAAGCGCCTTGCCCTCGCCCTCCTCCCGAAACGCAGCCTCCATGCAGTCGATCGCATCGCTCATCGTCACGAGCGACTGGACCTGTTCGTGCGTCAGCAGCCTTGCCATGGAGGCTTCAGAGCGGATTGCGGCCCGTGTAGAACTCTACGGCATCCTCATCCGCAAGCTTGAAGCCGGACTTCAGCAAGGGCTCACGCACGGATCGCATCTGCGAGTCGTTGAGCTTCATGACGGGCTGCCGCATGGGACCTCCGTTGTAACCCTGCAGCCACCCCTGATACTTCCAAAGATAGCGGTGGATGAAGTTCGCTCCCGCGAACGTCGCCTGGATGGCAACACGCGCCTGCCGGGCCGGGTTGATTCGCCAGTAGATCTCCATGGCCTCGGCGAACTTCTCCTGCAGCAGGAGGTTGAAGTATTGCGGGACTGCTCCTCCCCAGTATTCGTAGTTGCTGGTTCCCATCCAGCGCTGTCCGAACACCTCGACAGTCAGCGGCGAGTGCGCCTCGAGGGGGTCGGAGAACAGGATTCGCTTGCCGCGAATCATCTTCCAGAATTCAAGATCCCCTGCGATCCCGGGCCTGCCCACCTCATACTTGATCGCCACGACGTTGGGCAGATCGGCCGCTCGCGCCAGCACGGTCGGCGGATAGCCGCTCGGGTGGAACCGGGAAAGATTCATCTGCACCGTGGCAAACAAGCACACGCCAAGCTGAGTCGCATTGGCAACGCTCTCGAGATAACCGTACAGCTCCCCTTCGGTACGCGGATAGAACGAATTGGGAAGCCCCAGGAGAATGCCCGTCACGCCGATGCTCTCACCGGCTTTGGCCATCGCGATCACCTGATCGCGAGTGTCGAAGGTGCCATGGATCAGGAAGTGGTGGCGACCCTTGGCCTCATCGACCGCGATCTCCATGAAGCGGCGATACTCCTCTTCCGAGGTTCCGCACTCGGACACCAGCAGCGCACCCCAGAATCCGAGCTCGATGTTGCGCCGGACATCGTGGCGGATCGCAGCCTCGTTCAGTCTGCGCAGGTCGGCGCTGAAGCTCGGCATGATGACGTTACAGACACCGCGCCAGTTTGCCGCGGCCCAGTCTTTGGCCTCTGCGCGCGAATATTTCATCTGGCTAACCTCCACCGCGAGTCTCGATTTCGCGGCCGACCGCTGCCCCCGGTGTCGATCCGGCAAACCCGTTCGATATTGTCTGACAAAGTGCAATGTGTCAATGACGGCACGGCGGTCCAAGCGCGCGTGCAAACAGCCGCGGAGCGTAGGCGCAACGACTGCGCGATGCGATAATGCGCCTGCGCTGCCGCCGATCCGAAGCCGCAGCAACGAGGGGACTCCTCCATGAAGAAGTCGGACCTGGACAAGATCCTGCCGCGGCCCACGTCCCAGCTCACCAAGGTTCTCGATCAAGCCGTTTCGCGGCTGCGAACGATGATCATGACCGGACAGTTGCAGCCGGGCCAGAAGCTCGTCGAAGCCGAGCTATGCGAGGAGCTCTCGATCAGCCGCGCCTCCGTGCGAGAAGTGCTTCGCATCATGGAGAAGCAGCGTCTGATCGAGCTCATTCCCAATCGCGGTCCATTCGTCGCCAAGCTCGGGTGGGGAGAGATCGAGGACATTCACGATGTCTGGGCCATGCTGACGGGCGAGGCGGTCTATCGCTTCGTCGAGCGCGCGCAAGCCCAGGATCTGGAGACGATCAGGCTCGCCGTCGGCAAGCTCCAGGATGCCTTGAAGAATGAGGAGGAGCTCGCGCAGCTGGCGGCCACCAACGAGTTGTTCGGGGTGATCCTGGATCACTGCGGTAATCAGGTGCTGGTCGAGATCGTGTACTCGCTCGTCTCGCGCCTGAACTTCCTGCGTGCGCAGGCGCTGCGGTATGAAGGCTGGGGGCACCTGTGCTTGCACGAGATCCGCGAGATCGTCGCCGCGATCGAGGCGAAGAACCCCCTCGCGGCGCGCGATGCCACCCGACGGCATATCGACTCTGCGTGCGCCGCTGCAAAGCAGGTGGCGCTGTTGGCGGATGCTCAGCCGCAAGTCCGACGTGCGGTGAGTCGGACGCGCTCCGGCAGACCCGCGAGCTGAGCCGCAACGGCGCGAGGTCCCGAGCGCCCCTCGGGGGCTACCACTCCACTGCGATGTATTGCGTCTCGAGGAACTCCATGAGTCCCTCGTGTGCGCCCTCACGCCCCAGGCCGGACTGCTTCACCCCGCCGAACGGCGCAGCCGGGTCGGAGACGATTCCTCGGTTGAGGCCGACCATTCCGAACTCCAGCTTCTCCGAGACCCGCAACCCGCGCGCGAGATCCGCCGTGTATAAATAGACTACGAGACCGTACTGCGTCGCATTCGCCCGAGCGATGACCTCCTCCTCGGTGCGAAACTTTTGAATGGGGGCGACCGGTCCGAAGATCTCCTCGGTCAGGCAGAGCGCCCCATCGGGCACGTTCGCGAGCACGGTCGGCTCGTAAAAGTAGCCCCTCCCCTGGATACGCCGGCCGCCCGTCAGAACCCGGGCACCGCGCTGGCGGGCGTCTTCGACCAGATTTTCGACCTTGTCACGAGTATCGGCGTTGACCAGGGGTCCGACGGCCACTCCCTCATCGAGACCATTGCCCACTTTTAGCGCGCTCATCTCACGGGCGAGGCGCTGCACGAAGGCATCGTGCACTGCCTCGTGCACGTAGAAGCGGTTGGCGGCGGTACAAGCCTCTCCCATGTTGCGCATCTTGGCGATCATGGCGCCGGAAACGGCCGCATCGAGATTGGCGTCCTCGAACACGATGAAAGGAGCATTGCCCCCGAGCTCCATTCGTGGATTGAGCACGAATTGCGCTCCGGCGCTCAGCAGGCGCCGCCCCACCTCGGTCGAGCCCGTGAAGGAGACCACGCGAACTCGGGGATCCGCCAGCATTGTCCCGACGACGGCCTCCGAGCGGCGCGATGGGAGAATGTTGACCACTCCTGGCGGCACTCCCGCCTCCTCCAGCACGGGCGCCAGAGCGAGCATAGTCAAAGGCGTCTCCGATGCCGGCTTCACGATGACCGTGCAGCCGGCAGCCAGCGCCGGCGCAATCTTTCGCGTTCCCATCGCTGCGGGGAAATTCCAGGGTGTGATCAGCACGGCCACGCCGGCAGGCTTGTGCTGAACCAGGATTCGCGCACCCGAGCTCGGAGAGCGCGACACCTGGCCGATATTGCGAACGGCCTCCTCGGAGTACCAGCGAAAGAACTCTGCGGCGTAGGCCACCTCGGCCCGAGCATCGCTCAGCGCCTTGCCGTTCTCGCGCGTGATCAGGCGCGCAAACGCCTCGCGCCGCGCGCTCAGGAGCTCATAGGCGCGGCGCAGAATCTCCGCCCGGCCCCGCGGTGCCAGAGAAGACCAGGCCGGCAGCGCTGCGGCCGCTGCATCGACGGCGGCACGCGCATCGGCCTGCGTCGCATTGGACACCCGGGCGAGAGACTCCTCGGTCGCCGGATCGATGACGTCGAACCGCTCAGCCGTGGATGAATCGCGCAACTCGCCCGCGATGTACAGCTTGCCCGTGTATTGCAGATCGCTTGAGGCATCCACGTTTGTTCTCGTCTGCGAGATCGAATGGGCGTTAGTGGCGAATGCTATCGGGGTTCGGAAGCGAGCTCGACCTGCACCTGGCGGCGCGCTTCCTGGGCGAGATAGCGCCGGACACGCGCGACGCCCAGATCATGCTGATAGAGCAGCTCATGATCGCGCGCGTCCTCACGCATGGCTGCCAGCATCTCACGATCCTGCTCGAGCACCTCCCAATGACGGTCCTCGAAGGTCGCACGAAACATGAATCTCCAGGTCTCTCGCGCCACCCCTTGGACCTGACGCGTTCGCCAGAAAAAGATTCGACACGATTGCTCATCTACCGGCGTGAGGAAGCAAATGACGGTCATGGCAGGCCCCGGACCGCCCGCCAGCGGATATGGAATGAGGACCCGCGCATGGAACAGGGGCGGCCGCGCGACGATCTCGACCCAGTCGAAGTTCACGCCTTGCTGGCCCGCACGCTTGACGATGAAGCCCGTGGAGGTTGCCGCGAGCTCGACCGTGTCCTGACGGGCGCCCAGTGCGAGCGTGAAGCTCTGAGCATGCAGATAGATACCATGCATCGGGTCTGCCAGATTCTCGGCCGCATATCGATAGTTGCACGGCCACACCGAGGTGCACAAGAAGTGCGCATGCTCGGGCGCGGTGATCTCCGGCGGAAGGAGCAGCTCACCCGGCTCGGGACGCTCCTGGCTCGGAAAATAGACAAAGACCCCGTCGCTTGCTTCCCGCACGCGGTAATTCAGCACCGCGTGCCGCCCCTCGAGGCCGCTCTTGCCCAGGGCGGGGACCTCGGCAACTCGGCCCGCGCAGTCGACGGTCACGCCGTGGTAGCGGCAAGCGATGCCGCTTGCGCGCACGATTCCATGGCTCAATCGTGCCCCGCGATGCGGACATCGGTCCTCGAGACACCCGAGCGTTCCGTCCGGTGCACGCCAGAGCACCAGCTCGCGACCCAGGGCCTTCACCGCCTGGACTGCTCCCGGGCGAATGTCCGCCGACCGGGCGACCACGTACCAGTGGCCGAGCAAACCACTATTGATGCGTGCTTCGACCAGCTCCTGCAGTCTCGACCCCTCGGCTGCGCAGCCGCCCTCGGGTTCGGCGTTCATCCGGGATAGCACTTTCGTGAATTTGTCTGACAATGTGAGTGTAGCGTCGAGCTATTTTTGCTGTCAATGTGAGCCCGGGTTGCTACGCTCTCCTGCCCAGGGTCCCCATGAAGCTCGTCGTCCCCGACCTGATCTCCAATTCCTACTTTCCCGTGATCGCGGCAGCCGACCTGGGATTCTTCGCACGCGAGGGGCTCGATCTGCAGGTGGAGCTGTTGTTTCCGGTGAGCGAGGCCTATGAGGCCCTGCGCGCAGGCAAGGTCGACTTCGTCGGAGGGTCGGCGCATTCGGCGCTGGCGGCTTTCCCCCGCTTCGAGGGCGTCAAGCTTCTGGCCGCACAGGCGCAGGGCATGTACTGGTTCCTCGTCATGCGCACCGACATCGGGGCGCGCCGGGGACAGATCGAGTGCGTGAAGGGCCGCACCATCGGCGCCGCGCCCTGGGTCGAGATGGGCCTCAGGGCGCTGCTCTCGGCCGCAGGTATCGGCATCGACCGTGACGAGGTCCGAATCGTGCCGGTGCCGGGCTCCCAGGGCGCGAGCGTCAACTTCGGAGTCACCGCAGCCAGGGCGCTCGCGGAGCGGCGCATCGATGGATTCTGGGCCAATGGCATGGGCACCGAGGTGGCCGTGCGCGAAGGCGCAGGCACGGTCGTCCTTGACGTGCGACGCGGCGATGGGCCGAAGGGCTGCTTCGACTACACGCTGAGCGCCCTGGCGGCGTCCGAGGCCCTGATTGGGCGCGCTCCGGAGCTCGCCGCGAGCGCCGTGCGCGCACTCGTCGCCACGCAGGCTGCGCTTCGGGAGGATCCCGGTCTCGCCCGGTCGGTCGGCGTCAAGCGCTTTCCCGCCGTCGAGGCGGAGCTCATCACGCCACTCATTCGACGTGATCTGCCTTACTACGATGCGCGAATCAGCCCGCAGACCGTGAGCGGCATGTGCCAGTTCGCGCAGCGCCTGGGCATCCTCGACCGCAATCTCGCGTACGAGGACGTGGTCGCGACAGCGTACTCGGCGCTGTGGGACGGACCTGCCCGGTGAGCGGGACCGCTCCTTTGCACGACCCGCTCGCGGACAGGGCGCTTGGGCGCGTCTTTCGACGGCTGCTCCCGCTCATGATGCTGCTCCTGCTGCTCAGTCTCATCGACCGCACGAACATCAGCTTTGCCGCGCTGCAGATGAACGCCGAGCTGGGTCTCACACCGGCCACGTATGGCCTTGCGGCCGGAATCTTCTTCATTGGCTATTGCTTGTTCGAGGTGCCCAGCAATCTCATTCTGGCGCGAGTCGGGGCGCGTCCGTGGCTCGCCCGGATCATGATCTCCTGGGGTGCCCTCGTCGTCGCCATGGCGGAGGTCCGCGGCGTGCGCTCGTTCTATGTGCTGAGGCTGCTTCTCGGGATCGCAGAGGCAGGGCTCCTGCCGGGCACGTTTCTGTATCTCAGCCGCTGGGTTCCGGTGCGTCGCCTCGGCCTCGCCTTCTCGCTCCTGATGTCCGCCACCGCGATCGCGAACGTGATCAGCGGCCCTGTGGCCGGTGGGCTGATGCAGCTCGAGGGGCTCTGGGGCCTGCGCGGGTGGCAATGGGTATTCGTGGTCGAGGGGCTCGCCACGATGCTCGTCGGCATCGCGGTGCTGCGCTTTCTTCCGGAGCGGCTCGAGGATGCCGAGTGGCTCTCCGACAGCGAGCGACGCTTGCTCGCATCCGCACTCGCGCGCGATGCGCAGGTCAAGGCGGCCTCCGGTGTCACGGACTTCCGGCAAGGGTTCCTGGACCGGCGAGTCATCATCGCGACCGTCGTCTGCTTCTTGTTCATCTGCTGCAACTTCGGCACGGTCTTTTGGCTGCCGCAGATCGTGAAGTCGCTGGGCGCCTCATCCCCCTTGCAAATCGGCTTCCTGACGGCCATCCCGTACCTGCTCGGTGGCGTTGCCACGATCTGGTCGGGCCAGCACTCCGATCACACCCGGGAGCGCCGCTGGCATCTGGTTTGCGGAGCGCTGCTCGCCTGCGCCGGCTATGCACTGGCGGGCACGGCCGCAGCATCCGCCTCGATCGCGTTCATGGCACTGTGCGTGGCCACCGCCGGCATCTGGAGCATGTTCGGTGTGTTCTGGGGGTACGCCGGCGGCCTGCTGGGCGGTGCTGCCGCGGCGGGCGGCCTCGCATTCATCAACAGCTTCAGCGCCCTCGGCGGGTTCGTCGGGCCGGTCGCAATCGGATTCGTGCGGCAGCAGACTCAAAGCTTCAGCAGCAGCCTGTTCGTGCTGGCTGGATTCTCGCTGCTGACGGCGGCGGCCGCGCTGCTGGTGCGCAATGCCGACAGACCCGAGCAACAGTCCCTGTCGGTCGCTACGTAAAGACGAACCCCGCATCCACGGGCAGGACCTGGCCAGTCAGAGCCAGAGCGGCCGGCGTGAGGAGAAACGCGACGATCTCCACGATGTCCTCCGGAAACTGCGGGCCCGGAACGGCGCGGCCCCGCTCGTATTCCTGATGCCTCTCGGCCGGAACATACTCCGTTGCTTCGTTGCGCATGATTCCGGGGGCCACTGCAGTGACACCGATGCCGCGGGTCCCCAGCTCGCGTGCGAGGGAGCGAGTCATCGAGATGACCGCACCCTTGCTCGAGACGTACGCGAGCAGCTTGGGCGGCCCCCACAGGGCGGTGTCGGAGGCCAGGTTCACGATGCGGCCGTGCCCCCCCGGCGCGAAGAGCGCACTGAGGGCTCGGGTCACGAGCCACGTGCCGCGCACATTGACGGCCATCACACGGTCCCAGAGATCGAGCTCGATGTCCTCGAATGCCGCACCGCCGACCTGGGTGGCGATCGCAGCGTTGTTCACCAGACCGTGAATGACGCCTTCCGTACGGGCGATGTCCGCCGCAAATGCGGCAATGGAGTGCGGATCCGCCAGGTCGATGGGAGCAAACCGCACGCTGGCACCACCGCCCCTGAGTTCGGTGGCCGTCCGCTCGCCCTGCTCGCGCAGCACGTCGCACAGGATGAGCCGCGCCCCATGACGTGCACAGGCCTCGGCAATCGCCCGCCCCACGCCGCGCGCAGCGCCCGTGATCACGATCGTCCGGCCGGAGAGCACGATCAAGGCTCCTGCGCATATCCATCGTGCTGGAGATAGGCGCGGTCCAGGGAGTCGTTGATCCGCTTGAGCTCATACTCCAGGGTCTGGATCGTCCAAGGTCCCACGGCGCCGGATGGCCGAGCAATGTTTTGTCGCTGCAGCTCGGCGGCGACTTGGGTAAATTCATGCAGGCCCCTGGCGAAGATCGCCTCGAGCGCATCGGCCAGGCGCCGCTCGGGCGGCGTGAGCGGTCTGCGCAGCGCCTGGTGCCCGAGGACCCCGAGACTTGCCGGATCGTGCTGTGCCATAGGGATTTGCTCAGAGATGTCTGACAATCTTAGTCTGCTATAGTTGTCAGACAAATTAAAGTGAATCGCGCGTGACCCGAGCTCCCGTTGATCCGTCGGTTTTGCAGTACGGCAGCGACCTGGTGGCCGCGCTGCTGCGCGCACTGGGCGTGCCGTTCCTCGCCATCAACCCCGGAGCGAGCTTCCGGGGCTTGCACGACAGCGTCGTCAACCTGCTGGGGAACCACGATCCGAAGCTCCTGTTGACGCTCCACGAGGCCCAAGCGGTCGCCATTGCTCATGGCTACGCGAAGGTCACCGGCCAGGCGATGGGAGTGGTGCTGCACGCAAATGTCGGTCTGATGAACGCCGTGATGGCGATCTACGATGCTTGGGTCGATCGGGTACCGATGCTGATCATCGGCGCGACCGGAGCGGTGGATGCCGTGCGCAGGCGGCCGTGGATCGAATGGATCCATACCAGCCGCGACCAGGCATCGATCATCCGCCACTTCGTCAAATGGGACGATCAGCCGGCATCACCGGCGGCGGCGCTCGAGTCCGTCATGCGTGGAGCGCGCATGACTGCGATGCAGCCTTGCGCTCCGGTCTACATCTGCCTGGACGTGGATCTACAGGAGCGGCCCTTATCCGCGCCCGTGTCGTTGCCGGACGTGGAGCGTCATCCGCTGCCTCGACAGGCGGTCGCGGCCGCGAGGGATCTCGCAGAAACCCGGCGGCTCCTCACTGGCGCTCACAAGCCTCTCGTGCTCGTGGGCCGTCACGATCGCACGCAGCAGGCCTGGGATCGCAGAGTCGCTTTTGTCGAGCAGCTGGGCGCGGCTGCCATCTGCGATCTGAAGTGTGGTGTGGGCTTTCCAAGCGCACATCCGCGCTTCATCTCCGCCCCGGCCCAGTATCTGGATGCGCGCGCCACCCAGGTTCTCACCGAGGCGGACTGCATCGTGAGCCTCGACTGGCCCGATCTGGGGGGAACGCTCTCGCAACGTCCCGACCGGGGCAAGGATTTGCGGCTCATCGTGGTCTCCCCGGACGAGCGCTTGCACAATGGATGGTCGCTGGACCATTTTTCCCTGACCGAGGCGGACCTGCGCATTCCCGTTCCCGCGGATTGCTTTGTCGCCGGCTGGCTCGACTCGCACCAAGCTCACCAGGCGGCTCCGTGGCCCGTGCCGCAGCCTGCCGCGCTCCCCGCAATTGCGGCGGACGGTCCGGTCACGATGGCCGGTTTGGCCCACGTGTTCGCCGAGGCCCGCGGGCAACGACCGGTCTGCCTCACACGTCTGCCGTTCGGGTGGCCCGAAGGGGACACACGCTTTGACGGCCCCCTCGACTGCATCGGCTACGACGGGGGCGGCGGCATCGGCTCCACGCCGGGAATCACGGTCGGGGCGGCTCTCGCGCTGCGCGGAACCGGGCGAGTGCCGGTCGCAATCCTCGGCGATGGCGACCTGCTCATGGGCAGTCAGGCACTCTGGACCGCGGTAGCCGAGAAGCTGCCGGCGCTCTTCATCGTCAACAACAACCGCTCCTTCTATAACGATGTGGAGCATCAGGAGCGGGTTGCTCGCCACCGCGGTCGACCCGTCGAGAACCGTGACATCGGCATGACGATCGATGATCCCCCCGTTGACATCGCAGGCCTCGCGCGCAGCTACGGGTTGCGCTCGTTTGGATCCGTCGAGCGGCTGTCGGGGCTGCGGGAGGCTCTGCGAGCCGCCTTCCTGGCCGTTGAATCCGGAGCCACCGTGCTGGTGGATGTAAGGGTAGTACGAGGTTAATCCATGATGCGACAGGAAGTGCCCGCCGGGGCGGACTCCAAGGTTGCCGCTGCTCTGCCGACCCATCGCGGGCTGTACTACGGGGGAGCATGGCGCGAGCCGGCCGGTGGGTACGGCGAGACGCTCAATCCCGCAACAGGCAGGACCCTGGGACGGGTCGCCGAAGCGAGTCGAGCGGACGTCGATGCAGCGGTGCGTAGCGCGCATAGCGCATTCCTCGAGTGGCGTCGCTGGAGGCCACGGGATCGTGGCGCGCTTCTGAAGAAGGTCGCGGCTGTTCTGCGCGAGCACGCCGAGGAGCTGGCACTGCTCGATGCGGCCAATTGCGGCAACCCGGTCAAGGCGATGATCCGCGACGGTTACGACGGTCCCGACTACATCGACTTCTTTGCCGGGCTTGCGAGCGAAGCCAAAGGCGACGTCACCCCCATGGGAGAGGACATCCTCAACCTCACCGTGCAGGAGCCCTATGGGGTGTGTGCGCGCATCGTGGCCTACAACCACCCCTACATGTTCGCGGCCATGAAGATCGGCGCGCCGCTCGTGACGGGCAACACGGTCATCATCAAGCCGCCGCCGCAGGCGCCCCTGTCGGCGCTGCGGATGTTCGAGCTGATCGAGGGGCTACTGCCGCCGGGGGTGCTGAATCTGCTGCTCGGAGGGCGTGAGTGCGGCGAGGCGATGAGTGCGCATCCACTGACTCCGGTGGTCACGCTCGTCGGGAGTGTCGAAAGCGGTCGGGCGGTTGCGCGCACGTGCGCAGAGCGACTCAAGCATGTGGTGCTCGAGCTCGGCGGAAAGAATGGACTCATCATCTATCCGGATGCCGATATCCCCAAAGCGATCGAGGGTGCGCTCAAAGGAATGAATTTCACGTGGTGCGGGCAGTCGTGCGGCTCGACCTCGCGCCTTTTTGTTCACGAGTCGCTGTACGAGACGGTGCTGCAGGGAGTACTTGCCGGCATCGGGCACTACAAGCCCGGGATTCCGACCGAGATGGACACCACGATGGGGGCCATCATCTCGCGGCCGCAGCTCGACAAAGTGCTGCGCTATATCGATATCGCCAAGCAGGAAGGGGCGCGATTGGTTGCCGGGGGAGGCCTACCGCGCGATCCTGCGCTCGCCGGCGGATTCTTCGTCGAGCCCACAGTCTTCACGGACGTGAGCATGGATATGCGCATCGCCAAGGAAGAGATCTTCGGTCCCATACTCTCGGTGATCAGATGGAGCGACGAGGAGTCGATGTTCGAGCAAGTGAACCGCGTGGACTATGGGCTGACGGCATCCATCTACACGACGAGCCTGGCAAACGCTCATCGCGCGGCGCGCCGCGTGCAATCGGGCTACGTCTGGGTCAATAACGCCGGGCCGCACTTCGTAGGGGTGCCCTTCGGAGGGTACAAGCAGTCCGGCATAGGGCGCGAGGAGTCGATCGAGGAGCTCTACACGTTCACCCAGACCAAGAACATCCACATCACGCTTTAGGTGCGGGCTTCTTTGCCCCGTCGTAGTAATGAATCTCATACAGCATGCACCCGCCGCGCGACTTGAACGGTCCATGAAATGCACCGGGGGGGCGGCACGCGTAGGTCGGAGCCTCGAACACCTCGCCTCCGTGGCCCTGCTGGTCGCTGCCCACGGCTAGATCTCCCTGCAGAAGATAGACCTCTTCCCAATGATCGTGCACGAAGGGCGCTGTCGTGAAGGCACCGGGCTCGAAGCGCAGCAAGCGGGTCCGGCTGCCGGTCTTGTGCGTCTCGTCGAGGTCGCTCGCCAGCACCTTCTGCTGGATACTGGGCGGATACCCGCGCATGGTTTCCCACCCGGCCGCAAGGTCGAGGCGGTGGAATTCGAGGTGGGGCTTGTTCATCGACACGGGGGTCTCCTCGGAAAAGGCGCTCGATGCTCGTGATACTTCACTAACGGATCGAGAGCTGTCAACGGAGTAAGCCGATGCCGAAGCAGAATTACGATCCGGGTACGGCACGCTATTTGAGCTTCTCAACCGCCCGACGTGGCTTCGTCGACGGACGCACGAGCCCGATCGAGTTCCTGGAACGCTGCCTCGAGCGAATCACCCGCATGGAGCCAAGCATCCAAGCCTTCGTGCGCCTGGACGTCGAGGGGGCTCGTGCTGCCGCACACGCAGCCGCCCAGCGTTGGCGAATGGGCACACCCCTCTCCCTGATCGATGGGATGCCCGTGGGTATCAAGGACTGCTTCGACGTCCGCGGTTGGCCGACCGAGGTGAACAGCGCGCTCTTCAAGGGCCACACTGCGGAGATCGACGCCGCGCACGTCGCTGCCCTTCGGCGCAGCGGAGCCATCATACTCGGCAAGACCACCACGACCGAGCTGACGATGGCGCTGCCCGCGCCCACGCTGAACCCATGGGATCTACAGCGCACGCCCGGGGGCTCCTCCTCCGGCTCCGCCGCAGCGGTCGCCGCGTGCATGCTGCCGGTCGCAAGCGGCAGCCAGGTACGCGGCTCGGTGATCCGCCCTGCCTCCATCTGCGGCATCCTCGGAATGAAGCCTACCTTCGGCGCCCTGAACCGTAACGGCGGAATCGATCCGTCCCCGAGTCTCAATCATCTGGGGTTGCTCGCCGGGACGCTCACCGACCTGTGGGAAACCGCATATCAGATCGGACGCACCGCGGGAGGCGATCCAGGCTATCCGGCACTGCAGGGGACGCCGCAGCTCGGCGCGGCGCGGCGCCCGTTGCGCCTGGCGCGGCAGTACACGGCGGGCTGGTCCAGAACCGACGACTCCTCGAAAGCCGCCTTCGAAGCCTTCCTGCAGTCACTGCGTCGCGAGGGTATTGAGATCCTCGAGCCCTCCGCGACTTCCGAGCTCGCGACCTACGAAGCGGCCACCACCGCGACGCACGAGTTCTTCTTCGACCTGATGACGTTCGAGCTACGCTGGCCGCTGAGCTTGTGGGACAAGCTGCGACCGGGATTGCTGAGCGAGGCCGTGAGCGGCTACGTGCAGCGAGCCGAAAGCATGACCGTCGAGGAGTATGATCGGGCGCTTGCCCGACGCAGTGAGCTGCAGATGCTCCATCGCGGTCTGCGAGGGCATGTGGATGCCTTCGTGACGCTCGCCCACATCGGTCCTGGACAGATCGGAATGCCCAAGCAGGGTACTCCCTGGTACAACGACGCATCGTCCGCGATTGGAGCGCCCACCTTTGGCCTGCCCCTGCTCAGCGTGGATCAGGCGCCGCTCGGCGTTCAGATCCTGGGCTTCGAGAGCCAGGACGCCGACCTGGCCGCGGTCGCGCACTGGCTACTCCACCAATATGCACCGCAGCTGGTGCAGTAGCTACTGTCCCAGGTAGTGATCCAGCAGCCAATTGTAGTACTGCGACATCATCGGCTCGAACTTCGGATGCAGCACGCCGCGTTGGTTGAAGTGCGAGCGGACGCCCTTCTGCAGCATCGAGCACGCCATCGTGTCCTCGGTCTGCACCTCTTTCATGAACTGCACCTCGCCGGCGATGTGCGCCTGAGCCTCCGGACGATCCCAGGCCCATCCCGCCACGGAAATCGTCGTCGAGGCGACGTTGCGATCGACCGTGCCGACCTGCGTCGTGATGGTCGAGATCTGATGAGGCTGGATGAACGAGATGAAGTTCGGGAAGATCGCCGCGAACAGCGCATCGCGCGAGTAGTCGGCATTCCTCTCGTCGCTCATCCACGGCGGCCGCCCGAAGGGGCGGCGCATCTCGTCGAGACCGCGAAACTCCTCAGGCGTGGTGTAGGCGTAGACACCCCAAGTCTTGCCCGTGGCGAGCTTGCGATGTGAGCCAGGGGGCATGACCGCGCCGATCCGCTCGCTGTGCACCCCGGCGTGGTGATAGGCCTCGTTGCCGGTCTCGAACGAGAACTTCCAGTTCCAGTTCGCCTCGTACGTGGTGTGTCCGGCGGAGCGATACGAGCTGAGATCGTACTCGCTCAGAATCTCGTCCAGTCCCTTCAGCTCCTCTGCCAGCGGCGTCGCGTCCCGATCGAAGTTGATGAAGATGAGGCCATTCCAAACCTCGGTACGCAGCGCGGGCAGAGCGCAATTCTTCTGGTCGAATCCCTTGATGCTTTCGACCGAGACGGCGCGCAAGGAGCCGTCGGTGTTGTACGACCATCGATGGTACGGGCACATGAGCACACTCTTGTTGCCGCGGCCCTCCTCCACCACTGCCGAGTATCGATGTCGACACGCGTTGACCAGCGCGCGAACCTGGTCGTCCTTCCCGCGAATGACGATCAGCGGCTCGCCGAGCATGTTGATCGTGAAGTAATCACCGGGCTTCTCCGCCCAATCCCACGGGCCCACGTACAGCCAGTGCTTCTTGAGGATGTTCTGCGCCTCGAAGCGATGGATCTCCTCGTCGTAGTAGCAGCGGGCCGGCAGAACGCCATGCACTCCATTGACCCCCACGCGAATCGCCTCGATCTCTTCCTTCGTGAACACCGGCGCCTTGATCGAACGCTCGTTCAAGAGCCCGGAGGGTGCTTCGGTTGCCATCGCTTGAGCCATTGTGGCGCTCTCCACCCTTCGATGCGTGACTCGGTCGCCGAATGGCGCCGGCCCGCTCGGGGTTCAAAAACTGTACACGGTATACATGAAATGTCAACGGTGTTGCGGTGGCCCGCACGATCGCCACATCCGGCGCCGCGACCCTCAAGCATCGAGCAAGCTTTTCACTGGACGCGTGCAATCGGCCAGGCGCTCCGGTGCCACTCTTCTTTTGGCCTCTATCAGCTTGCGGCCCGCCATATAGTCCGGCGGAGAGTTGATGGCCTCCACCGCACTGATGACATCGCTTCGCAGGTGAAATACGCAGAATCTCTGACTGTCCGCGTCCCCGCGCACGACCAGTACATCATCCGCCCTCGCCAGCCCTGCGATCTGCAGCTTGGTCTGGAACTGGTCCGACCAGAACCACGGCACTTCGGCGTACGGCTTTGGCCTGTCCAGCATGGCCAGCGCCGCGTGCTTCGCCTGATCGACCGCATTCTGGACACACTCGAGCCGATGCGAGCCGCCGTACGGACTCGGGTGCCGCGTGCAGTCGCCGGCGGCAAAGACATGGGGATCGCTGGTCTGCGTAAAGGCATCGACGATGATCCCATCGTCCGTGGCGAGGCCTGCCGCCTTCGCCAGTGAGTCGTTGGCCGCGGCGCCCACGCCGATCAGCGCCACATCTGCCGGATAGAGCTCGCCGCCTGCGCGGATTCCAGTGAGGTGCCCTGCTCCTGCAAACTGCTCCAGACGCGTCCCGAGGAGGATCGCAACGCCGGCCGCCCGGTGAACGGCGGTGAAGAAGTGCGACACAGCCGGCGAGACGACTCGCGCCATCGGCCGCTCGAGCGCCTCGAAGACTGTCACCTTCAATCCCCAGGCGGCCGCCACGGCGGCAACCTCCAGCCCGATGTATCCCCCACCGACGATCGCAAGACGCCGCCCGCGATGCAGCTTGCAGCGCAGTTGCTCGGCATCGGCGATGGTTCTCAGATAGTGCAGACCTTCGAGATCTGCGCCTGGGACTCGTACATGGCGTGCGGTCGCGCCGGTTGCCAGCAGCAGCCGGTCATACGCAAGAGCCTCGCCGTCTTGCAGACGCACGACCCGTGCGGTCCGATCGATGGCGCTGACGGGAACGCCCAGCCGCAGAGCGCAATCGTGCTGGCGATAGAAGCTCTCCGAGCGCAAGAACAGCCGTTCGCGCTCGACCTTGCCCTGCAAATACGCCTTTGAGAGCGGCGGTCTCTGATACGGCAGGAAGGGCTCCTCGCCGACCAGAGTCAGGTCACCCGCGTAACCCTCGTCCCGGAGCGAAGCAACGGCCTGACAGCCGGCCTGCCCTCCTCCGACGATGACGATCCTGTCAGTCCGGTTCGGCCTTTCGGTCTGCCACGCGCTCATGACATTTCATTCGGCCGCTCAATACCGCATCTCCGGTCGTACCGTGACCTCCGGATGCGCCTCCTGCCCGAACGTCCCCCAGTCCTTGTCGAAGAACGACACACCGATCGAGGGCTCGCCGACCGGGAAGATTGGCCAGTTGATGACCTTGGGATTCAGCCGGATCCACTCCCCGGGCTGCACGTAGAGCACGCCCTGCATTGCGTTCTCGAGCTGCAGACCTTTGATGATTCCACCCCGCATGGTGAAGTGCCAGTCATTCGCAAGCACACAGTGAGGAGCGGCGTAGGCCGCGAGCTGCTCTTCCGACATCTGAGTGGGCTTCGAGTCGTCCTGCGTCTTGCCGAAGGAGAACACGAACTGCGGGTTGGTATTCGTGGGCGGAATGATGCATCCGAGTCTGCGGAACGTGAGACCTTCCTTCTTGGGCAGCGCCACCGCGTTCACATCGAGGTTGTTCGTCAGCAGCGTGATGCCCTCATCCGTGAGCGGCACTTGCAGCCGCGCGACGGCGCTCCGGAATGACTCGGGGTAGTCGAACTTTCCGATTCGAACCGAGCCGATGCGCTTGGAGATGTCCTCGAGGGTCGTATAGACGTGCCCAGTCGATAGCCTGAGGAGTGCCATGTCATGTCTCTCCCGATGTGCGATGAAAGGTTGGAATCTCGAAGCGGCATGTGGGCGCGCCCTGCGAGGCACAGGCAAGCTCGATCACCGGACCGTCTACTCCATAGGCCGTGAGGGCAACGGCGCGTAATATTCCAGCGATGGCGGCGCACACCGGTATCTGAGAGACACCGAATCCGGCAGCGAAGGGGCTGTTGCGCACCTCGACGATGAGGGATTTGCTCAGTTCGCGGCCGGTCGACCACACACCCCACCCCAAGCGCTCTGCGGCCTGGCACGTGCTCGCGACAAAGTCGGTACCGCTCAGAGGCTGCTTCGCCTGATATCGGCTGAACGACGACTGCACGTGGCGGAACGCCGAGCGCTCGAGCGCCTCCAAGAACCTCTGCGTCGACACATGCTCGAGCTCGTGGGCAACCCCCATGAGTACATCGGGTCTCATCAGCACGTAGCGGATGCCATCCTCGGTGATCTCCCCCGCCGACTGACTCGAATCGACCGGCACGTGCGCCCCCTTTGACACGAGTTGCATGTATGCAGTATACAGCCAACCTGAGAGAGCGCATCATGAACCCCTTCACCGCCATCATGAGATTGCTCGTGAGAATCCTCACTCGCACGACAGGAACGTGGATCGGTTCCCCGCAACGACGCGCCCACCGCACCAAGGACTGACCGTCCGCTTCATCTGCCGGTCAGATCAGCGAGCCTTCCGTGAGCTCCACAGTCGTACTCGGCATCGGCGCCTCCCACACGACCCTGATGAACACGCACTGGGATCGGGTGGACCACCTGCCGCGTGCGCATCATTTCCGCAACGCGCTGAATCAAGCGGCGGCCGAGCTGCATGCGGCCCGGCCCGACGCCGTCGTGGTCGTTGGATCGAACCACTTTCGCGGCTTCTGGCTCGATCTGATGCCCGCCTTTACCGTGGGTGTGGGTGAGGTGATCTGCAGCGGCGAGCACGGTAGCCCCAAGGGACTTCTGCCCTCCGATGCCGCACTCGGACAACACATTTGCAATGGACTCGTTGGGCGCAGCTTCGATGTTGCTTTCTCCAGCCGGCTGACGGTAGATCACGGCATCAGTCACGCGGTGCAGTGGATCGTCCGCACTGCCGCAGGTCCTATGATTCCGGTGGTACCGGTCGTCGTGAACTGCTTCGCCCCGCCGCTGCCGTCACTGAAGCGCAGCCGCGACTTTGGCGCGGCGCTCGGCGCCACGATCCGAGAGTTCCCAGGGGCTCGTCGCATCGCGGTGATCGGCACAGGCGGTCTCTCACACACGCTGCCGTTCCCCGACTGGCGTGCACCTCATTCACCGGATGACGAGTTTCTCGTGGAGTCCTGGCGTTCCGGCCGGGGAAGATGGGAGGAGTTCGAGACACGCCGCCGCCAGATCCTCGTCAACTCACCGCCTCGACTGAACGAGCCATTCGATCGGGACTTCCTGGGGCGCCTGGCGCAAGGAACGATCGCTGAATTCGCCGACCGCGTCGCGGACGAGGCGCTCACTCAAACCGCTGGCAACGGGGCTGCGGAGTTTCGCGCCTGGATCATCATGGCCGCAGCGCTGCAGCACCGCCCCGGGCGCGTGCTTGCATACTCACCCATGCCGGAGTGGCTCACCGGAATGGCTGTCGCGGTGATCCCTGGAGAGCCTTCACAACCCGGAGAACCCTCGTGAGCATCTGGACCGACTTGACCGGCATCGCCTTCCGTCTGGACTTCATCGATGCCGCCGGAGTGTCCACTCGAGCCCTTACTGCGGGGACCGGTCAGGACGTGATCATGCTTCACGGCACGAGCGGGCACCTCGAAGCCTTCAGCCGAAATGTCGTGCCACACGTGCAGGCCGGCTATCGGTGTCACGCCATCGACGCTCTGGGTCACGGCTATACGGCCAAGCCCCCCTTCGACTACGAGATTCCCCGCTACGCTGAGCACGTGCTCGCCTACATGAATGCGCAGGGCATCCGTCGCGCTCATCTCATGGGCGAGTCGCTTGGGGGCTGGATCTCTGCCTGGCTCGGGATCCACCATCCCGATCGGGTTCGCACCCTGCAATTGGTCGCTGCCGGCGGGACCAAGGCCGACCCCGACATCATGAAGAAGATCAAGGAGAGCACCCGGCGCGCCGTCGAGTCCGATGACATCGAGCTCACCCGCAAGCGGCTGCATCTTCTGATGCACGACCCGAAGAATGTCAGTGACGAGCTCGTCGAGATCCGACACCGGATCTATCACGCAGCGGATTTCATCGCCAATCTCGATCATCTCCTGTGCCTGCAGGAGATGCCCATCCGCCAGCGCAATCTGCTGCGCCCGGATCAACTCGCAAGGATCGCCGTGCCCACGCTCATCGTCTGGGGGCACGAGAATCCGTTCGGCGGCGTTCCGGAAGCAACCGCAATGCAGTCGCACATCAAAGGATCGCGCCTGGAGCTGTTCGAGGCGTGCGGGCACTGGCCTCAGCACGAGCACGCCGAACGCTACAACAAGCTGTCCATTGCCTTCCTCGCCTCACACGCAGGAGACTGACCGTTGTCCCTGAGCCCCCAGCAGCGCGAGTACTTCGCGCACGCCACCCGGCTGGTGCAGCAGGACGCGCTCGCGGAGGCGGTCATGGGGCTGGTCGATGTGCCCTCTGCCACCGGTTGCGAAGGTGCGCTCGCGCGCTCAATCGCCGATCGCCTGCGCGAGCGCGGCCTCGATGGCCTCGAGCAACCTCTGGATGCTCAACAATCAAACGCGCTGGGCCGCCTTCCCGGCAGCGGCGGGGGACCTTCGCTACTTCTGTACTCGCCGATCGATACCGTCACCTCCAACAGCCCCGCGGAGGATCTGCCGGTCGCCGCCAGTGAATTCACGCCGGACATGGCCGCCAGGTCATCGCGGCGGGGCTCGTACGTAGTGGGCCTTGGCGCGCAGAACCCGAAAGGTCACGCGGCCTGCGTTCTGGTTGCGGCGGAGGCAATCAAGGCAGCCGGCATCCCGTTACGCGGTGATCTATACGTGGGGTTTGGTGCCGGAGGGATGCCGACCGACGCGCGCCCCGGCACGCGCGCCGACTGTGGACATGGGGCCGGTTGCAACCACCTGCTGAAGGATTTGCAGCCCACGTTTGCGATCATCGCCAAGACCGGATGGGCAGTCTCCTGGGAGGAGGTCGGGCTCGTCTGGTACGAGGTCCGAGTGCATGGCACACATACCTACGTGGGTAGCCGGCACTTGCTGCCGTACGTCAACCCGATCCATCAAGCGGCGCGCCTGATCGATGCTCTGGAGGCCTGGTTTCCCATCTGGACCGAGCAACACCGATCGGGGCTCGTCGCCCCACAGGGCGCCGTATCGTTCATCGAGGCCGGGTGGGAGCGCAGCGCAACTTTCGTCCCCGCCGTATGTCGGTTTCGCCTGGACTTGCGTTTGAGTCCGCGGACGAGCCCGGAGGAGGCCGACCGCGCGTTCAGCGCAGTGCTTGCGCAGCTTGCCAGGACACTCGACGTGTCCTATGAGTGGCGCCGCTTGATGGCCATCCCCGGCACAACGACCGCCCCGGATAACTTGATCATCAAGACAGCGATCGAGGCATGGGAGACCCTGGAAGGCAGAGCCCACCGCCCGATCACGGGACTCTCAGGAGCCACCGATGCAAATATTCTGCGCGCCCATGGAATCCCCACCGCCCGCATCGGTCTGCCGAAGGCCGATCTTCCGAACCTCGACTTCGGGCAAGGCATGAACACCGTCTCGGTGCCCGCCATGGTGAAACTCACGCACCACCTCATCTACTGCGCTGTTGCGATCTGCGCAGCCTGACCGATGAGAAGTGGGACCGGGCTCGAGCTGATCAGGCCGCATCCGCCTTGGCCCCGTTGCGCGCTGGCGAGCGTGAGTCCAGCTCCGCCATCGCGCTGACCATCGCCTCCTCCGTCAGGCGAAGGTACGACCGCCAGAGGCCTTCTGCGAGATCGCAATCGCGATTCTCCAGAGCGTCGCGAATCTTCTTCTGGCGATCGACGATGACCCGCCGCAGCTCCAGGTTGTTCAGTGTGACGCCGCGGATGAAATGCAGGTGGCTCGAGAATTGCGCGATCAGCGAGCTCAACGCGCGATTGGAGATCGCATCGAACATCGCGTGACGGAAATCCTCGTTGGCCTTCGCAAATTGTGTCGGTTGGGCGCGAGTGGCCGATCCTGATTCCGAGTCGATGGCAGCGCCGATCTTGCTGATCTGCTCGGGGCCGTACTCCGCCGCAGCCATTCTCACGGCTGCCGGCTCGAGCAGCATCCGCACCGCAAGGATCTGCCGGATCTCCTCGATCGTCGGAGCCGGTACGACGTATCCGCCTCCATGCCTCGCGCGCAGCACTCCCTGCTTGGTCAGCTGGCCGAGAGCCTCGCGAATGGGAGTGCGCGACACCCCCAGACGCTTGGCGAGTCCTTCCTCCGTGATCCGCTCGCCCGGGGAGAATTTCCCGCTCTTCAGCTCGTTCAGTATCAGCTGGAAGGCTTGCTCACGGAGCGTCTGACCCTTCTTGATGGCCTGCGTCTTCATTGCTAATTAATGTACTGACTGGTTCCCAACTCCAGCAACAACCGACGCCTAGCGGAACTCGCCTTGTTCATTGTATACAAAACACCCGACCGGTCAACCGGCCGCTCCGCTCGCCCGAGACTACGGCTGCCGCAGGAGATCACCGGGAGCGCACCACGCCCTTTCCGGCACTTGGCATACAGTATACAATTGTCCCGCTGATTGAGGAAGTCTTAACGGGATGAGCACCAATACCACTGCCGAGGCGCTCCTCGAGCGCCGCTTCAACCCAGGTCCAGGGTGGGAAGCGTGGCCCAAATACGAGGCCGCTGCCGCTGGACTGCCGAACTTCTGGTACCCGGTTGCATGGGCGAGCGAGATCCGCGGCAAGCCGGTCCCGCTGCGGGTGTGCGGCCGGGACATCGTGCTCATCCGCTCCCCGGAAGGCGCAGTGCGCGCACTTCAGGATCGCTGCCCGCACCGGGGCGTGAAGCTTTCGCAGGGCAGCGTGCAGTTCCCCGGCACCATCAGCTGTCCCTATCACGGCTGGACGTACCGGCTGAGCGATGGAGAGCTCGTCGCCGTGATCACGGATGGTCCAGATTCGCGCATGTGCGGCACCGTCGCAGTACGCACGTTCGCAACCGAGGAGCGACTCGGCCTTGTCTGGGTGTTCGTCGGAGATCGCGACCCAACCCCGCTCGACTCGCAGCTCCCCGAAGAGCTCGTCGATCCGCCCGCCTACGCCGTCGGCGGACGCATTCAGGATCGGCAAGGCAATTGGCGCTTCTACGCGGAGAACGGCTTCGATGAAGGGCACGCCAAGTACCTGCATCGCACATCTCTGTGGCGACTATTCAAAGTGATGCCCGCGTGGAACAAGATCCACATCGAGAAGGTGGGCCGCTGGCTGTTCCGCGTGGAGGATGAGCGGCATTGGGAGGCCGATTTTCCGGGGCTTGGCACATGGACCAACAAGCGATGGTGGAAGATCATGCCGCGCACGACCCAGGGACGCTTTCTGGGCAATACGGGCGGCTCGGCGAAGAACGACCCTTATATTCTCAGCCGGAACTTTCCGGGATTCGCCTCCCTGTCGCTGCCGGGCGTGCTTCGCATCGCTTATCCGCAATTCATCCACTACGAGTTCTACGTTCCCATCGACGGCGAACGCACCAAATACGTCGGCGTGATGGTGCAGTTCAAGAGCGGCCTCGCACGGCTCGCCTTCTATCTCAAATATCTGCTCGGAATCCGCTGGTTGTTTCACGGCCAGTTCTCCGGGCAGGACCATTGGATGGTCAGCCAGACAGATGCCCCGCCCGAGCGGCTCTATCGACCGGACATCTCGCTCATCGAATGGCGCCGTCTGTTCGCGACGTTGGACATCCCGACGGCCCCGGATGCGCCGTCGACCTGTGAGCACGCTGTCCCGACACCCGCGGCGAACCTCTCCGAGACGACATGATGGATCTCAGGCCGCGCCCCGAGCCATCCGGGCGGTATGTTCTCGCCGACGGGCGCTCCTATCATGTCTTGGAAATGGGCAGCGGCCCCCCGACCGTGTTCCTGCACGGCGGCGGTCCCGGTTGCACCGCTTGGTCCGATTTTGGCGTGGTGGCGCCGCTTTTTGCGCGCAGCCGTCGTTGCATCCTGCCGGACCTCCTGCAGTACGGGAAATCCGACAAATCGAAGATATCCGGTCCGATGTGGACCTTTCATGCGCGCTCGATCGTCGCCCTGCTCGATGCACTCCAGCTATCGCGCGTGGACTTCGTGTGCAACTCCTGGGGCGGGACGATCGCACTCTGTCTTGCCGCCCAGCACCCCGAGCGGGCGCGCTCGCTGACGGTCACCGGGTCGATGCCTGTGTTCTATGGACCGCTCGCGCCACTGCCCGAGGGCGGGCGCCGCGGCCGCAACGCCAGAGATGTCTATTACGGCGGCGAGGGCCCGACCAAGGAAAAGATGCGCGCGCTGATCACGCGGCTCGAATGGTTCAACCCCAAGCTCCTTCCCGAGGAAACCGTGGACATGCGCTATCGACAGAGCCTGGATCCGGAGGAGATGGCGCTCGCAGCACGCTCCGACGATCCTCGTGGCGAGTGGCAGGACCTCACGGCGGAGCTGGCACTCGTGCGCTGCCCAACCCTCTTCTGCTGGGGCCTGAATGACGCCTTTCTCCAGCCCGACTATCCCATGATGCTCGCCCGGATGGTGCAGCGGGGCCAGCTCCACATTCTCGATGCCTCTTCGCACCACCTCCAGGAGGAGCGGCCCGAGCACTACCACTCGATCGTCAATGCCTTTCTCGAGCAGCCGGAGCCGCTCTGAGCGCATCCCCGCTCGTGCTTTGATCGAGCTCGCTGATCAAGTGAGGTTGATGACGCTCGCTTTGAGCTGACAGTTCTGCAGTACCGCCTCGTGTCCGAGGTCGTGCCCCAGACCGGACTCCTTGACGCCCCCGAACGGCAGTCCCATGTCGAGTACGTTGTGGATGTTCACCCAGACCGTTCCGGCGCGGAAGTTCTTGGTGAAATGGTGCACCGTTCGGACATTTTTGGTCCAAATGCTGGCTCCGAGCCCATATCGGGTGTCGTTGGCGAGTCGCAGCGCCTCCTCCTCGGTCTGAAACGACTTGGCGACCAGCACGGGACCAAAGATCTCTTCCCGCACGACCGCCATGTCCTGACGCACGTCGGTCAGCACCGTCGGTTGGACGTACGCCCCGACATGCTCGAGGCTCTTGCCACCCGCCAGAACCTTCGCCCCCTCGGCGACGCCCGACTCCACATAGCGAAGCACTCTTTCCTGCTGCTTCTTGGAGACGAGCGGACCCATCTGTGTGGCGGGATCGAGGCTTGCACCGAGCACCGTCTGACGCGCGATGCTGGCGATACCCTGGACGACCTGATCGAAGATGCTCTCGTGCACGTAGAGTCGCGAGCCAGCGCAGCAGTTCTGTCCGTGATTTGCATAGATCGCCATCGCGGCTCCCGGGATCGCGGACGACAGATCTGCATCCGGCAGGATCACCATCGGTGACTTGCCACCGAGCTCGAGCGTGACCTTCTTGAGTCCAGCCGCAGCTTTCAGAGCGATCTGGTGCCCGACTGCCGTCGAGCCGGTGAATGAGATCTTATCGATCAGCGGGTGCCCGACCAGACTCGCTCCAGCCTCCTCGCCGTGGCCGATCACGATGTTGACGACGCCGGACGGAAAGCCCGCTTCCAACACGAGCTCCGCAAGCCGCAGCGCTCCAAAGGGTGTCAGCTCGGAGGGCTTGAGCACGACGGTGCAGCCGGCGGCCAGTGCCGGTGCAATCTTCCACACGGCTTGAATCAGTGGGACGTTCCAGGGCGTCACCGCCGCCACGACACCGACGGGCTGCATGAGGGTATAGCTGAAGAAGCTCATTCCCGGTGCGTAGGGCACCGTGACGTCGATGGTTCTGCCGGTGATCTTCGTGGCCCAGCCGGCCATGTACCGCAGGCAACTGACGGAGAGATCGCTGTCGAAGGCAAGCGTGTTTGGAAGCGTACGCCCGCTTTCGACGGCCTCGATCTCGGCGAGCATCACGCGATCACGCTCGACCAGGTCGGCGAGTTTCAGTATCAGGCGCTCACGCTCACCCACTGTCGCCCTGCCCCAGGGCCCCGAATCGAAGGCCTGACGTGCACTGCGCACCGCGCGGTCCACATCCTCGGCACTTGCGCATGGCACCTGGCCGAGAGGCTGTAGATTGGTCGGATCCACGACCGAGATCTGCTCGCCCTTTTTCGCGGCGACGAGCTTCCCATCGATGAGCATGGGACGAAAACGAAACAAGAACTCGCGGGTCTGACCCGACAGTCGCGCATAGTCGTTGCTCAGCTCGGCCACACTCATCTCCCGGATTAGAAGGCCTGCTCGGCTTGTGCGGGGGCCGCCAGCGCCCGCGGCCTGGCGATCAACAGAGTCATCAGAAAGCTCAGAACCGCCGCGACCGCGGCGATCGTGCCGAGGTTATGGAAGTCCTGCTGCACGGTCGAGATGAACTGGCCGGCGATCAGAGGACCTACCGAGTACCCGATGGCACTTGCACCGGCGGAGGCCGCGACCACTCGACCGACCGCGTCCGTACGCGCGTAGAGACCCTGATACATCGGCTGAAGAAACAGGACTGCGAATACCCGCAGGTAGAGCGCGGCGGTATAGATGGCCGCCCCGTGGGTGGTCACCATCACGAGGCTGAGTGCGATCATGAGCCCCTGCCCGATGGCGATGGGCGCGAGGAAGCCAAATCGTGCGCCCATGCGACCTGCGAGCAGCGGGCCCAACGAGCCCAGAATTGCCGCAACAACGAGTCTGTGACTCATACCCTCCAGAGAGATGCCCGCGACCTGCCCGACGGGCGCCACGAAAGTCCACACGGCGGCATCGCACAGGGCGAGGAGGAAGCTCGATCCCAGTCCACCCACGTACGCGCGAAGCTGCGGCGAGCCCGCCGCGGTGGGTGCCGAACGACCCTGAGCACCACCGGCGCGCACGACCTCCTCAGTCACGAACTGCGACAACGACGCCCGGTTGCGATACATCCACACGGCATTGAGGACGGCGAGCAGCGACTGAAAGGCAAAAATGCCCAACGCGCCGCCGGTCCACGACAGAAGCCAAGGCGCCAAGAGGAACCCGAGCAGCGCCGACAGACACGGCGCCATCCCGATATAGCCATACATCCGCTCGGGTGTCGGCAGCCGCGCCACGAGCGCAAGCCCGCCCGCCGTCATCAGCCCGGTCCCGATTCCGGCCAGAGGCCGAAAGGCCACCAGGAGCCCGATGTGTGCCGTGGTGAATGCGGAGCCAGCATTGCCTGCAGCGGCAAGCACTCCTCCGAGTGCACAGATCAGCACCGGTTGGGTTTTGCGCAATCCGCCGCTGACCAGCATGGCAGTGGCAGCCGCAAAGCCGAGCTCCAGGAAGGCGAGGAGACCCAGCACGCCTGCCCCCACACCCTGGTGCGCAAGGGCACCGACCGCAATGGGCAGCATCAACACCCCCAATCCGGCGATCGAGGCGTTGTAGGAGAGGCAGCCGACGAATCGGGTGAACGAAGCAGCCACCTGAGGTCCCGCTGCTGATCAGCCTAGCCGCGAAGCGTGGTGGTCGCCTTTGCCGTGATCAGCCACTGCCCGTCGATCTTGTGTAGCTGAAAGAAGCTACGCATGTCGTGACCCTGCAATTGGTCCTCGGCGATGGCGACCGCGGCCATGTCCCCCTCCTGCAAGACGCTGGTGATCGAGCCGCGAAAATGCGGGCTATGAACCGAGGTGGACCCGATCGAGCGCATGTAGTCTGCAATGTGCTTCCCGGCGTGCTCCACGAGCGTGAACTTGCCGCCGAAGTGTCCAGTCATCGTCGCATTTGGATGGAACGCGCTCGCCACGCACTCCGGATCGGACTTCGCGATGCCATCGATATAGCGCCTGACCGTCGCCTCGATGGCGGCTCGTTCACTCCGGTTGTCCGTTGCCATGGGAACGCCTGCTGGATGAGAAGGAGAGGTCCGATCTAATACAGTATACAGTGCACAGCGTCAAGGAGCCCGCGCCTGACGCGCCTGCGGGCTCTCAGCAGCCTCACGCGGGCGTCGGCAGCGCGAAAAGCCCACGCGGGTCGTACGCATTGCGCACGCGCCGAATGCGCTCGAGAACACCGGGCGCGAAGCAGCGCCGCAGTCGCTCCGGACGCCGGATGATGTCCGACTCGTTCACGTAGGCGCCGATGGTGTAGGGCTCAAGCCGGCGTGCCGCCTCCTGAACCCACGCGAGATTGGCCTCATCCTCGAGCGGCTTGTCCCACTGGCCAAGCCACTGTATGAAGCCCGACCCTGCCATGCTGCAGGCAGCCCCTCGAGGCAGGCTCGGTGGCATGCGATAGTTGATGATGCCCACCGTTGCGGCCGATGGCACGGTCTCGAAGTGCTTTGCCAGCACCTCGGTTGCACCGACGGAGTTGTCGGTCCAGGCAGTGTCCGCAGCGGTGCGCCGTGCCGGACCGGTGAGGCTCTCCGCATACAGCTCTGCAAATGTCACTGGAGCCATCTCCTGCCGCTGAATCAAGTCTTGAGGAGGGGCCGTCCGCGCGATGCTCTGCAACACGGTGTGCGCCTCTCGAGGAGTCTTCGCGTAGCTCAGGACGTACACCAGAACGGTCTGGCGTCGCTCGCGCACTCCCGCGGCAGTGCTTGGATTCTCGGTCAGAAACAATGCGAATAGATCGAGATTGGGCGTGCGCCTGTTCGCGATGCTCTGCAGCCAGCGGCCAATGCGCGCCGCAGATGCCAAGGGGTAGCTGTACTGGCTTGAAAGAATGATGGGCGCCGGATAAGTCTCGAGCCGAAATCCGGTCACCACGCCGCAAAACAGCGGCCCCGCTCCACGAGCAGCCCAGTACAGGTCCGGATGCGATCGCGCGTTCACCTCGAGAGCCTCGCCACGGGCGGTGACGACTTCGAGCGACGTCACGTTGAAGCAGGCAAATTGTCCCCAGCTCTCCCCGTTCCAGCCCATACCGCCGCCGAGCAGATAACCACCGAGGCCAACGCCACCGTGATGACCTGTCGGAAAAGCTCGACCGCGCTCGGCAAGGAACCCGGCCAGCTCGCTGCTCGTGATCCCCGGCTGCACGTCGACCTGCTGATGCGCGGAGTCGAGCGCAACGCGCTTGAGGGCCGATACATCGAGCAGCACTCCGCCGTCGTGAAGATAGGTGGACGTGTAGTTGTGTCCACTGCCTTTGATGGCAACGGTCATGCCCCGGGTGCGAGCGTAGCGCAGTACCTCGACGACATCGTCTCGGGAGCTCGCCCGGACGATGAGATCGGGGAACCGGCTCGGCGTCGCCTGGTCCCAGGCGCAGTGCCGCCGCGCGTCTTCGTATCCGGGCGATCCGCGCGCGAAATGCGGCTGAGGAAGCCCGGTCTCGACAGGACCGTGGGTGCCGCCGCCCGCGGCGCGCGCAAGCGAGGCCCCCGCAATCGAGGCAGCGGCCAGTCCGCTGAGGACCTGACGACGCTGAGAGTCGGGCAAATCGGCCATCCTCGGGTGCGCGGCCGAGACGCCGATCAGCCTGCAAGCCTCGGGCGGTGCGTGAACGCATCACCCGCCCGCTCGAACGCCGGCATGACCTCGGTCGCGAACAGCTCCATGTTCTTGATCGTGCGATGATGGGGCATATCGCCGATCTGCAGCACTGCGCACAGATTTCCAAAGCCGAGGAAAGCCTCCATCTCCTTGAGCTTCTCGCGCACCGTGGTGGGACTTCCAACGACCGCATAGCCGAGCTTGAGGATCTCCTCGTATGTGAGCTCAGAGAACGGCTTCGCACCGGACTTCAGCATGCCCCGCAACGATGCTGTGCTGAGATAGCCGGCCGGAAAGTAGTACTCCTGACGGATCCTCATGCCCTTGTGGTAGAGCCACTCGACGTGCTCTCTCCCCTCCTCGTGCGCCCGGGCGTCGGTCTCGGCGACATAGATCGGCACCGAGAAGCCGATCTGCTCGGGCGTGGGTGTGTATCCGCAGCTGGCGGCCGCGGAACGGAAGCCGTCGAACCACGTCTTGATGACCCGCGTGGGTGCATACACCGAAAGGTAGTTGTACCTGTGCTCGGCAACCCACTTCATCGTCTCGACGCTGCCCGTCCCCGGAACCCACACCGGAGGATGCGGTTGCTGGACGGGCCGCGGCCATACGTTGACGTAGCGAAACTCGTAGTTGTCGCTGATCCACTGGAACGGCTCGCGACTGGTCCAGGCCTTGATGATCAGATCGTGCGCCTCGCGGAAGCGCGGCATCGACCTCACCGGACTGATGCTCTGTGCGTAGGATTCAAAGCCGATGCCGCGGACGAACCCGGAGATAATCCGGCCATACGTGATGTTGTCCAGCATCGCGACCTCCTCCGCCACCCGCAGCGGATGATCGCGAAGCGCAATCGCGTTGCCGAGAATGCACAGGTCTATCCGGGCAGTGCGGCGCGCCAACGCCGCCGCGACGATGTTCGGCGATGGCATCAGGCCGTACGCCGACTGATGATGCTCATTGACCGCCACCGAGTCGAAGCCGAGCTTCTCGGCGTACTCGAGCTCGTCCAGGTAGCGGTTGTAGAGATTCGCGCCCCGCTGCGGATCGAAGAGCCCATTGGGCAGAGTGAGCGACCCGGAATCGAAGCGCGCCTCGTAATCGGGCGGCAGATACGGGTAGGGCATCAGGTGAAAGAGATTGAAGCGCACGAGGCCCTCCGGCTAACTGGCAACAAACCGCTGGATCGCGCGTACGGCTTCCTTGGGCCTCTCGAGCATCACGGCGTGTCCGCAATCGGTCACGACCTCGAAGCGGGCGTGCGGGATCAGCTCGGCATAGCGCCTGCCGTGAGTTGTCGGTACCACTCGATCCTCGCCCGCCCACAGCACCAGGGTCGGAGCGCAGATGCGATGCAGCCGGCGCTGCAACTTCGGGTTGCAGCAAAACGGTGACCAGGCATAACGCGCGAACGCCATCTCGTCACGATAGAACCCCAGCGCGGTGTCGATATCGATCTCTGCGGGAAACAGGCCCGCGGCCGCGGCGGGGTCGTGAAACAGAGCCTGCACCTTTTGTGCGGGACTCAATGCAAACAGATCCGTGATGGGCTCTCCAGGAATCCGCAGGCCGATCGCCGAGACCAACACGAGCTTCGAGACGAGCTTGGGCGCAAGGACTGCGATCTCGGCCGCGAGCCAGCCGCCAAAGGACGACCCGAGGATGATCGGCTCGGCGAGGCCGAGCTGCTCGATCAGGTCGAGATACAGGAACGCGAGATCGTCGATGGCTTCCACCCCCTCGGCCGAAGGAGAGCGGCCAAACCCCGGAACATCGGGTGCCACGACGCGGAAGCTCTGTGCAAGCAGCGCATGGTATGGCAGCCATGCCCCCGCCCCGCCTGCGGCGTGCAGCACCAGAGCCGTGGGGCCCGCACCGCCTTCGAGCACACCGACGCTCGCGCCCCGGACGTCTACCACCTTCTCTGTCGGTGAAATGCTCATCGATCGATTCCCGGAAGGCGAGACGCTCGCCGCGCAGGATCATAGGTTTCGTCTTTCTGGATTGTCAACAATCCTGTCAACATTATTCGCGACCTTGCGGGCACACGCTCGGTTCACGCGCACCACGTCCGCCACAACGGATAGAATGACGCCTCGCTCATGGCAAAGCGCGACATCCCGATCGTCGACCGCATCCGCGAGGGCATTCACAGCGGCCGCTTCGTGCCGGGGCAGCGCCTGATCGAGGCGGATCTTACCGAGGAGTTCGGCGCCAGCCGCTCGAAGATCCGGGAGGCGTTCAGGCGTCTGGAGGCGGATCGGCTGATCGAGATCCGCAAGAACCGCGGGGCCTCCGTCCGCGGGATCTCGCGCAAGGAGGTGGTGGACACCTTGGTCGTCCTGGGGGCGGTCGCGCTGACGATCGTCGTGACCGTCGCCGGGCGCGCCGACACGCGCGGGGTGCGGCGGCGGATCGAGCAATCGCTACAAGCCGCGCGCGGATTCCGCCAGCGAATCGGGCAGCTCGACGATGCCCGCGCGTACATGAACGAGAATGCCCGGTTCTGGGATGTGCTCACCGAGCTGTGCGACAACCCGGTGCTGGCGGAGACGCGCCTGCGTCTGGAGACCACACTGTTTCGCCTGGCGCTGGAGGGCTCGCGAATTACGGCGCGCAAGGACCGCTGGATCGTGCGTCACGAGGAGATCTTGCGCGCCATCCTCGATGGCCGTGGCACCCTGGTGCGAAAGCTCGTCACCGAGTCGGTGAACGAAGTCAGGGATGCCATCCTGGCGCTTCCCGACGGTGCCTTCGCGCCGCCGAAGGAGGCTCGGTGATGCGTGTGCGGATCTCTGCAGCGGCGCGGCGCAGCAACCCCAGCGCTGCGGAGGTTCCGGCGGTCTGCAGCCGCTCGGGCGATGTGGTGATCGAAAGCGCCGCGCACACCCTGGACCTGGCATCGCGCAGCGGGACGGCGACGCACTTGATCTCCTCCGAGAATTCCCGATCGTCCACGGCGTAGCCGCGTTTGCGCACCTCTTGCAGGTGCGCGGACAACTCCTGGGGGTCGGAAATGGTGCGTGCGGTGAGCTTGGGAAAAGGTCCGCCAGCCAGGTACGCCTCACGGTCCGAGCTGGGCAGGTGTGCGAGGAGCACCTTTCCGAGCGCCGAGCAATACGCATCGAGTTGCGTGCCTGCGCGCGTGAACCGAGCGCTCCGACCGGTTCCACTCTTGCAGACGTAGCTCACCATGCCGGCCTCGAATACGCCCACATGCGCCACCGCGTGGAACCGACCCGCGAGCCAATCCACGGACGGCCCCGAGGCTCGGAGCAGCACCGTCCGGAGATTGCGGTCGGCGGTGGCCGAGAGGATCACCGCTCCGCTGTGGTACCGCCCTCCGGCAAGTCGAGCAAGGTAGCCGCGCGCAACCAGCGCTCCGGCAAGCCGATAGGCCGTTGCACTCGGAATGCCCACGCGTTCGGCAATGCGACTCAGCGGCCGCTCGCCGCGATCGGAGATGATCTCCTGCAGGAGGCGGAGCGCCCGGTCGAGCACGGCTGGGATGGCGCCGGTCATCGCGCAAGTGTAGTTGCACGCGTTTTCCTATGCCATGGGAATTCTGCTACCGGCCGGGATTGTCTGATCCGGATGGGCGTCCTAACCTCGGCCCCTGGGTCATGGAGACAAGGCCGGCATGGCAGTCGATCACGAGGCACTGGCGGAGCGGCTACGCCGAGCATACCGATCGGGGCCGGTACCCCCGCTGCGAGATGGCCTGCAGCCGGACGACGCGCATGGTGCGTACGCAGTCCAGTCGATCAACACCCGGTACTGGACGGCTGAAGGTCGGCGCGTGATTGGCCGCAAGATCGGCCTCACTTCGGAACCGGTGCAACGGCAGCTCGGGGTCGATCAGCCCGATTGGGGCGTCTTGTTCGACGACATGTTGATTCCCGATTGCGGCACTCTCGACCCACGGCGTGTCTTGCAGCCGAAAATCGAAGCCGAAATCGCGCTGGTTCTCGGCAAGGATCTCTCACGGCCCGAGACATCCTTTCTGGAGGTGCTGCAGGCGGTCGAGTATGTGCTGCCGGCCCTGGAGATCGTGGACAGCAGAATCAGCGATTGGAAGATCACCTTTGCCGACACGGTCGCGGACAATGCATCCTCGGCGTTCTTCGTGCTGGGCCGCGAGCCGCGTAGCGTGGCGGGGCTGGATCTGTGGAGCTGCGGCATGGTCCTGGAGATCGACGGCCGTGCGCTCTCCACTGGAGTCGGCGCCGCGTGTCTCGGCCATCCGCTGAAGGCCGCGGCGTGGCTGTCCCGCACCCTGCTCGCACGGAGCGAGGCACTCAGGGCCGGCGATGTGATCATGACCGGCGCGCTGGGCCCCATGGTGACCCTCAAGCCGGGCACGCAAGTCAGAGCAACGATCGGGGGCCTGGGCACCGTCAACCTGTGCGTGGCTCCCCTCGATTGAAGCCGCCCGGACGCCAAGGGATCAGTGCATGAGCAAGTCCGCCTCGCAGGTCCAGTGCGCGATCGTCGGTTCGGGGAATATCGGGACCGATCTGATGTACAAGGCGCTGCGCAGCGCCTTGATTCGACCGGCGTGGATGGTGGGCATCGATGCAGAATCCGACGGTCTCGCCCGAGCGCGCGCATCGGGACTGCGAACGACTTCGGAAGGCATCGATGCTCTCATGCCTTTTGTGGCGAGGGACTCCATCCGTATCGCCTTCGATGCGACCAGCGCCTCGGTGCACCGCGACAACGCACAAAAGTTGAACGCAGCCGGCGTGCTCGTGATCGACCTGACACCGGCGGCCATCGGGCCCTACTGTGTCCCGCCGGTGAACTTGGGCGAGCATGCCGGACGCGGCGAGATGAATGTCAACATGGTGTCCTGCGGAGGCCAGGCAACCATCCCCATCGTTGCCGCCATCTCGCAGGTACAGGCCGTAGCGTACGCCGAGATTGTCGCAACCGTCGCCTCGAAGTCCGCCGGACCGGGCACGCGCAAGAACATCGATGAATTCACCCGCACGACCGCCCGCGGTATCGAGAAGGTGGGCAATGCCCGCAGCGGCAAAGCCATCATCATCCTCAATCCGGCCGAGCCCCCTCTGGTGATGCGCGACACGGTTCACTGCTTGCTCGATTCGGACCCCGACCGGGATTCGATCAGGCGCTCGGTCGAGGCAATGGTCGCCAGGGTGCAGCACTATGTGCCCGGGTTCGTGCTGAAGAATGGACCGGTCTTCGATGGTAAACGCGTCTCGGTGTTCCTCGAGGTTGCCGGCCTCGGAGAATACCTGCCTCGCTACTCCGGCAATCTTGACATCATGACTGCCTCCGCCGTCTGCGCCGCGGAGATGTTTGCAGAAGAGATCGCGAGCGGACGGTTCGCGCCGCCGCGCCCGGCTGCATGACGCGCGAGCCGCCTCGGCGACAGTTGGAGAACGTACGGTGAACCCCAGCACAGTGACGCTGCACGACATGTGCCTCCGCGACGGGATGCATCCCAAGAGGCACCAGATCTCGATCGCGCAGATGATCGGCGTCGCTCGCGGCCTCGATGAAGCCGGGGTTCCGTTGATCGAGGTCACTCATGGGGATGGCCTCGGTGGAGCCTCCGTCAACTACGGATTTCCTGCACATTCCGACGAGCAGTATCTCCGGGCGGTGATTCCGCAGTTGAAGAGAGCACGGGTATCTGCGCTGCTGCTTCCGGGAATCGGCACCGTCGATCACTTGCGCATGGCTCACGACTGCGGAGTGCGCACCCTTCGCATTGCCACGCACTGCACCGAGGCGGACGTAGCCGAACAGCACATCGCGCTGGCGCGCAAGCTGGGTCTCGATACCGTGGGCTTCCTCATGATGGCACACATGAGCGATCCGGCGGCGCTCGCCGTGCAGGGAAGGCTCATGGAAAGCTACGGCGCCCACTGCGTCTACTGCACCGACTCCGCCGGATACATGCTTCCAGGTGATGTGACTGCGCGGGTCGACGCGCTTCGGGCAGTGCTCGGCCCGCAGACGGAGATCGGTTTCCACGGGCACCACAACCTCTCAATGGGGGTGGCCAACTCCATCGCGGCCATCGAGGCCGGCGCGACGCGCATCGACGGCTCCGCGGCGGGACTGGGCGCGGGTGCGGGCAACACGCCGCTGGAGGTCTTGAATGCCGTTTGCCACCGCATGGGCATTGCCACAGGCGTCGATGTGGTGAAGCTCGCTGATGTGGCCGAGGAGCTCGTCGTACCGATGATGGACCAGCCGATTCGACTCGATCGCGACTCACTCATCCTGGGCTATGCGGGTGTGTACTCCTCGTTTCTACTGTTCGCCAAGCGCGCCGCGGCCCGCTATGGAGTGCCTTCGGTAGACATTCTGGTGGAGCTTGGACGGATGAAGACTGTCGGAGGGCAGGAAGACATGATCGAGGACGTGGCCATCAATCTCGCCGCGCGCAAGCAGTCCCGCACAGGCGCGGACTGCGATCACGCTGCTTGAAGCACCGCCGTACGATACTGATGGCGAATGGTTCGGTTGAGAGTCGGGTCCTGCAGCTCGAGCGTGAATTGGGCGCTCGGCCGAACTTGACCCTTCACTGCGAGCGTGCCGCAAAACATCGCCGTCCCTTCCGCAAGCGAGGCGCTATCGGTAAAGCGGCGGATCAAGTCCAGGGGCTCGAGGAATTCCGCCGCCGATCCACTCTGGTACGCAACGACCGCCCCACCTTCCTCGATGTAGGAGCGCAGGATGAGCGAGTCCCAGTGGCCTCTCACCTCCTCGAACGACCAGAACCGAGGTGCGACAGGCTTGTCGCACATCTGCTTCGATACGGTCACATCGAAAGCCTCGACTTCGCGGTCCGTGTGATCGGACCCGACGCCCAGCCACAGCCGACCCGAGCATTGCAGTAAGACCGCCTCCACCTCACCGCTCGACCGGCTGCCGGTCACCTCGATGACCGTTTCGCAGCTCAGCCGCGAGGCGGCCAGGCGGTAGAAGACGGGCCACGCGGATGGGCGTCGCACACCCAGGAGCTCGAGCTCACGCATATGCTTCTCGACGGCCGCCGGGTCGCGGCCCGTCCAACCCGCGATCACCAGCTGCTTCAGCTCGACGCGGGTCGCACCGACCTCCGGGTCCCCGCCGAGAAACACATCGAGACTATGGCTCAACGCTGCCCCTCATTGTCAGACACTCACAGGGCGGCCGCGACTCTAGAAGTTCATCCTCACGCGGAATCCATACGTACGCGGCGGCGCGTACTGCTCGACATCTCCCTGTGACTCCGAGAACTCCGCAAGCGCATAGTACGAGTTCGTCAGGTTCTTTCCCCAAAGGTCGACTTCCCAGACCCCGCCCTTCGAGAGCCAGGCGAGCTGCGAGCTCACCATATTGTAATTGGGTTGCTTCAGGCGGTTATCGGGCTCGAGGTAGAAGCCGCTGTTGTAGGTATAGCTCGCGTTGAGCGTGAAATTCCCAATGGGACTGGGGATGACGTAGTTCAGGCCCAGCGTGCCGATGCCCGCCGGAGCACACGGCAAGCGATGCCCGGCAGCGCTCTCAACGGTGTAAAGATTGCCGCCACCCGGGAAAGGAGTGGTCAGGTCGGCGTCCGGATAGTAAGTGAATTCCGAGTGAAGCAGCGTCGTTCCTGCATGCAGCGTCAACTGCTGCGTGAGCTGTGCGTCCATGCCGATATCGACGCCATAGAGTTTCGCATCGGCGCCGTTCGATATGAGCAGGATCGCGTTGGCGAAGCTCTCGACCTGGATCTCGTCGTACTTGTAATAGAACGGGCTCACATTGAAGCGCAGCCGATTGTCCGCGGTGTTCGCCTTGAGACCAATCTCGAACGCATCGAGCTTTTCGGGCTTGTAGCTGATCGCGGGGACCTGCGCCGGATTGAATCCACCGCTCTTGAAGCCGCGATTGTAGGAAACGTAACCCATGAGCTCATCGTTGAATCGGTGATCGAGCGCCAGGCGCCAGCTCGGAGCGCTGAAGGTCTTGGCACCATAGGTCGGAGGCGGTCCCACATTCCCGATCCCCGGGATGATCACCGGATTGTCGATCTCCACACTGCGCCGCTCCTCGGTGTAGCGGAAGCCCGCCGTGAAATGCGTGTCCTTCTGTATCGCATACGTCCCCTGACCATAGAGCGCATACGAGTCGGTCCTGGACCGAGTGTAGTAGTAGATGTCCGATGGACCCCCGAACAAGGGCCCCCAGAGAGTGACCGGGTTGTATTCCGCGGTCTCGTGAAAGTAATAGGCGCCGGTCGTCCAGGTGAAAGGGCCCTCGCTGGGCGAGACCAGCTGGAGCTCCTGACTGAACTGCCGGTGCGGCTCATCGAGCGTGAGAAAGCCCTGGAAGTCGGGATTGTTCGTGGTCGACTCGGGGCTCTCGTTCGTATAGGAGTCGGTGATGCGGTATGCCGTGATATTGATCAGGTGGAATGACTGCAGGTTGTAATCGATGTTCAGCGTCGCGCCGCCTTCGTTGATCAGCCCATCGGGATTGACCGGTCCGATGGTGTCCTCCGGAGGCACCACCGGGCCGCCCCCGAATGGCACGCTCCCGACGGGCGTATTCGAGGCCGTGCTGAAGTGCACGCGGCCATAATCGACTGCGACCAGGACTCTGAGGTCCTCGATCGGGGTGTAGAGGAATTTCGAGCGCGTGAACAGGTAGCTCTCATAGGCGACGTCCGCATCGGTCGTGATGTTGCGTCCGTAGCCATCACCTTGATACTGCGAATCCACCGAGAGGTTTGCCGCAAGATTGTTGGTGAGTCCTCCCGTCACATACAGCCCGGCCGTGGATGTGTCGTAGTCACCATAGCCCACATCCGCCGTTCCACTGAAGTCCTGCGTCGGATCCTTCGTTCTGATCTGGATCAGTCCACCCGTGGCGTTGCGGCCGAAGAGTGTGCCCTGCGGGCCGTTGATGACTTCCACGTCCTGTACGTCGTTGAACTCGACGTTGCCGCCGATCATCGCCGCGTGATAAACGCCATCGACATACATCGCCACCGAGTTCTCGATGCCCGGACCGGTGGCCGTGGTACCCACTCCGCGCAGATGCGGCTCGGCCCAACCGGCCTCCTGGTCAAAGTTAAGGCTCGGCGCGACCTCCGGTAAGCTCTCCAGGTCCGTGACATTCGCCGTTTGCAACTGGCCGCCGCTCAGGGCGGTGACGGAAATCGGCACGTTCTGCAGATTCTCCGCGCGGCGCTGAGCGGTGACCACGACTTCCTGCAACTCACCGGTCGGCGCGGCCTGCCCTGTCTGGTCCTGCGCTGCAGGTGACGGCGGCGACGCCTGCTGCGCGAAGCTCAGGACCGGCGCGCCAAGAAGCAGCGCGCTGAGGATTCTCGGCAGCCCCCCAACGCGGGGGCCGGCGCAACGCGAGTGTGTCTCATTTAGTCCGCGTCCGCGCAGAAGATCCATGCATCACCCCCGTATTCTTTGATGCGCCATTGATACCGTATACAGTGCACATGGTCAAGAAAAATGTCTGACAATGCACTGGCGTAGAGCGCGCGCACCGGGTTGGCGCGGAGCGTATCGGTGGATCGAGAGCCCGGGTCGGGCTACAGGTTGTCGAGCAGCAGTTTTGCGAGCGCGGTCGGCTGGTCGAGCATCACATCGTGCCCCGAGTCGATCTCGGAGACCGACCAGCCCCGCTTCTTGGCCTTCAGGTAGAAGGGTCGGAACGGGGATTGATCACCCGCCCAACCTGATGCGTAGATGTAGGACACTCGCCTCACCCGAGCCAGTCCACCGGTGAGTTGCACCGGCTTTTGAAAGCAGGCGACCGGGTGCATGGTGCATTGCCGGTCGACCCATGAACGGTCGGCCGCGTTGACTCCGAACGCCTGCGCGCTCATGGGCGGAACCTTCCATCCATCGACGAGCTGATCGTCCGGCATGGGAACGAAGTCGGTCAGACGCTGACCCTGTTCCGGTACGAATGCGTCCAGGAAGACCAGCGAACGGATCCGTTCGGGAATGAGGTCCGCAACACCCGCGACCACCATGCCGCCGTAAGAGTGTCCGCACAGCACGAAGTCATCGAGCTCTTCCCAGCGAATGAGGTTCAGCACATCGAGCGTATGGGTCTCCAGATCCACGCTCCTGGACAGCAGATGTGAGCGCTCGCCCACACCGGTCAGGGTCGGTGTGAAGACCTCATGCCCCGCCTGCTGCAGGGCGCTGCGCACACGCTTCCAGCACCAGCTGCCGTGCCAGGAGCCATGCACTAGGACGAACTTGGCCATGCCAGAATTCTAAGACCCGACCCGCGTGCGCGCCACCACGCCCGGAGGCAAGGTGAACTGAAAGATGGTGCCATGAGGCGCACCCTGCGTCGCCCACAGCTTTCCGCCATGCGCCTCGACGATGGCGCGACAGATCGACAGACCCATGCCCATGCCACCGGGCTTGGTCGTATAAAATGCCTCGAAGACGCGCTCGACGTTCGCGGGATCGATACCCGGACCGGAGTCCTGTACCGCAAGAAGAACGCCGCCATTCGAGCCCGACCTCGTGGTACTGATCAGCAACTGCCTCGGGCGCTCGTCGGACGCGCTCATCGCTTCCGTGGCGTTCCGGAGGAGGTTCAAGATCACCTGCTGTAGCTGGACCCGATCCCCCAGGACAGGGGGAAGGTCGTCGGCAAACTCGCACCGCAGGATGACCGTGCTTCTCTGAAGTTCGAAGAGCGATAGTGCGATCACCTCTCGCGTCGCGTCGTTCAGATCCATCAACTCAGTCGGACCATTTCTCTTGGCAAAGAGGGTGCGTAATCGCCTGATCACGTCGCTCGCACGATTGGCGTCGCGGATCGTGCGCCGGATCATCTCACTCGCGCGGTTGACGTCGGGCGGATCGCGGGCCAGCATGAAAAGGCCGGTAGAAGCGTTCGTTACAATGCTCGACAGCGGCTGGGTGACTTCATGGGCGATCGACGCTGACATCTGCCCGATGACGGCAACCCGGTTCGCGTACGCCAGTTCGATCGGAATTTCGTCGAATCGACGCTCGCCGGCGCGTGCCGCCCGGTTGCACTCTGTCAGATCGACCACGAAAGCGGCGCTCCGGTCCATTCCTGCGCCGATCGGAGCAACGCCGAGCAGGACCGGCACACGGGTACCGTCCTTGCGTAGAACTTCCTGTTCGCAGATCTCAACGGCCCCTGTTTCTCTGACTCCGACAAGTGACCGCCCGCCCGCGTCACTCCAATCCTCTGGCGTCACGTCGCTCCAGCACAGCACGCCGGCGTCGATCTCGTCCCGCCCATGCCCTACCAGCCGCAGGAAGGCATCGTTGGCTTCCGGGATCCGGCCCTCGCGATCCAGGATGAAGATGCCGATGATATTGGAGTCAACCAGGCACTGAATCTTGGCCTCAAGCCGGTCAGCCCTTTGTCGAGCCTCTGCCTCGGCCATCTTGCGCGCGGCGAGCTCGATTTTGAGGTCCTCGGTCGACTGCGCTGCGTGGTAGGCCGCCGATGCAAACTGACCAAGACTTTGAAGCAGTCGTAGATCTTCGGTGTCGAACTTGCGCCGATCCGAGTGGGTGATCGCCCAGATCGTGCCGACCGCTTTGCCCTTGATGTAAAAGGGTACGAGGAGTCCCTCTTCGGCGAGTGGTTTGACCGCAGCCAAGTACGGGTAACGCAGCTCCCAGTGTGTGAAGAGCATGGGAGCCTGGTGGTCAAGCACCGCTCCGCACGGCCCGAAGTCGCGCAGCGTGCCACCGCCCGTGTGCGAACGCCACGCTCCGGAGATGGCGGCCCAGCAAAACCTCTTCTCGTCCTTTTGCAGCAGGCTCACGCCGGCGGAATCTGCCTGCAGCAGCTCGAGCGCCTGATCGGCGAGCCTCTCGAGGATCGTGACTGGCGAATCCGCCAGGGCGGTGGAAAGTGCTCCGAGGGCGTTTTTTTCGCTGAGGTAGTCGGGAGCGCGCGGCGGGCGGCGGCTCAATTCGTGCGTTCGAACGATCGCTTCGAGAGGAACGCCACCGCTCGGATCTGACCTCGCCGACGGGTCCTCGCCTGCCATCTCGGCCGATGCGGTCATGTCTGCCATCCCGTGAGCGTGAGCTCACTGTTTGAGCATGCCGCTGGAGAGTAGCGACGCGACGCGCCAGGGTCGTCTCACCGAACGCCAACGATGTCTCATTCAGCGCCGATCAACGTTTAGGTACCGGAGCGGCTCGCGTTACCCACACGGTGAGCGCTAAACTGACTCGCACCGAGGAGGGATGGCCATGCAAGTCCGGTTCTCAACGGACGACCTGGCGCCGCGTGAGCGTGTGCAGTTTTGGTGCGACTTCTTCGCGAAGCACGTCCATAGCATCACGCCGAGCGAGAACCCGGACCTCAGCACCTTTCGTGCCGAAGCGACCGGATGGGTCGCGGGCGAATTTGTGCTCCTGAATGTCAGATCGGGACTCGAGCGGGTCGAACGCACCGCGGCCGACGTGGCGAAGGACAAGGCCGAAGCGTTTGTCGTCCGCCGATTCCGCCAGCCGGCGACCTGGAGGTTCTCCCCAGGCAGCATGCCGGTCGACCTCGTTCACGAGCCCGGAGATTTCTGCGTGAGCTCGGCCGAATGGCGATTCGAGAGGCAATCCGAGGTCCCTGCCTCGTTCGATATTCTGATCATCCCGCAGGCCGCGCTCTCGCCGCTTCTGGCGGGGGGCAGATTGCGTCGCCCGTTTCGCCTGCCCGGCGCCTCGCCGCTCAGCTCCCTCCTCGGCGCAGCGATGGATGCGGCAATGGCGCAGGTGCCGCTCCTTTCCGACGAACTCGCCGAAGCCGTGCTTCGTAATCTCTGCGGCCTCGTGGCCCTGGCGTGCGGCACCTCTGAGGAGGGCACCGAGCCGGGGCGTGATTCGGTGCGGTCGGCGCAGCTCGCGGCGGTTAAGCGCCATGTCGATTTGCACCTCGGCGATCCCTCCCTGACCCCTGCCGCCACCGCCGCCGCGCTGGGGATCTCCGCACGCCAGCTGCATCGGCTATTCGAACCGAGCGGCAGCACGTTCGCTCGATACGTCTTGCGCCAGCGGCTGCTGCGATGCCGCGACACGATCGCCGGGGCGACGGGAACCGGCCGGTCGGTGATCGACATCGCTTTTGGCTGGGGCTTCAACAGCATGGCGACCTTCTACCGCGCGTTTGCCAGCGAGTTCGGCGGCCCACCCACCGTGCTGCTGGGGCCGTCGCGCAAAGACGAGTGAGCAACTCCGCACCGGTGGAGGAGAAAACCTCGTGAATGCAGCGCAGCAGGAACTGGTCCGAACGACCTTCGCGAAGCTGGCGGTACTGCCGGAGGTCGCCGGCGCGCTGTTCTACGAGCGGCTGTTCGCGGCCAACCCGAACTTCCGGCCGCTATTCAAGAACGACATGCGTATTCAGGGCGTCAAGCTGATGAGCATGCTCGCGATGGTTGTCTACAACTTGCCCGAGCCGGGTCGGATTCTGCCAGCGATCCGTGATCTTGCCGTCCGGCATGTTGGGTACGGCGTCAAGCTCGCGGACTACCACGCGGTGGGGGAAGCCCTCCTCTGGACCCTCGAACAGGCCTTGGGGGAAGACTTCACCCCCGCGGTCCGGGAGGCGTGGACGCTCTGCTACGAGGAGCTCGCCACTGAGATGAAGGCGGCGGTGGGCGTCTGACGACGAGCTTTCCCTGGCGCTGAATGAGACCTCTTCGGGCGCTGAATGGGACGAACTCCAGCCCTTCCTCTGCTATCTCTCGTGCTCACCGCGCAAAGACGGATGGGCAAGCCGCAGGGTAGAGGAGGAAACCTCGTGAACGCAGCGCAGCAGGAACTGGTCCGGGCGACCTTCGCCAAGCTGGCGGTAGTGCCGGAGGTCTCCGGCGCGCTGTTCTATGAGCGGCTATTCGCAGCCAACCCGAACTTCCGGCCGCTATTCAAGAACGACATGCGTATTCAGGGCATCAAGCTCATGACCATGCTCGCGATGGTTGTTTACGATTTGCCCGAGCCCGGTCGGGTTCCGCCAGCGATCCATGATCTCGCCGTCCGCCATGTCGGGTACGGCGTCAAGCTGGCCGACTACGACGCCATGCGAGAAGCGCTGCTCTGGACCCTCGAGCAGGCGTTGGGAGATGACGCCACGCCCGCCGTGCGGGAGGCGTGGGCGCTCTGTTACGACGAACTCGCCGGTCAGATCAAGGCGGCGGCAAGTCCGTGACGATTCGCAGCCGGTCCTATCTATCGGGAACCCGGCGTCAAGAATTCGCATCTCGGTCCCCCTGCCTTCGCCAGCCGGTGATCGAGCGTGGCGAGCGGGAGACCGAGCCCTTCGGCAACGGCAACGTACCACGCGTCGTAGCTCGTCACCGCGTGGCGTAGGTCCCAGATCCGACCGGAGAATGGCTCGAACGGAAACACCTCGATCTCGAGCTGCATCAGGTCCTCCTGCGCCCCGTTGGCCTCTGGCGTTGTGATCTTCTTGGCGCGTTGGAGCCGCCGAAGGATATTGGTCGCCTCAACATGCAACAGCTCGGGCGCGTAAAGCGCACCTCTCTCGATGATCTGTTCTGCCCAGGCCCCGTGGGAGCCGGTGTCGATGAGAGCGGCGACGATGACCGACGAATCGACGACGACACTCACCGCCGATCAGCGTCACGATCCTTGAGAAGGTGCTCCGAACCGATCCTGGTTTGTGAGGCGCGCTTTCGCCTCCGCACTTGATGCAGCCAGGCCTCTGCTGTCGGCCGCGACGCGAGACGCTCGAGAGCTGCGCGGAGAAACTCCTGCATCGATCTGCCCTGAGAGGCCGCGCGGGCGGCAAGTTCGTCCCGTACGCTCTCGGGGACATCACGTATGGTGATCTGAACACTCATGCATGCATAATGCATGCATCGCATGTCGAATGCAAGCGACGGTCTGCTCCCCACAGCCAGCGGCATACTTCGCTCATGACCTGGCAACGTGCCAGGCCCCAGGTTCCACCGGCGCAGGCCAAAGCCGGAGGGCGCCTCTCTCAGCTGTCGCGCAGCCGTCGGTAAGGTTCCTTGGCGATCTGCCACAAGCCGTAGCTCACCAAGCCGGCAGTCACCGTGCCGAGCAGCAATTGACCGTAGGGCTGCTGCCTGAGGGTGCTGAGCGCACCGGCGATGCCGACCGCGTACTGTGCCTGCACCCGCCAGGCCGCCAGCGCCAGATACACCCCGATAAGGGCAAACATCACCCCGCGAGAGAGCAAGCCGAAGACACCGAGGACCTCCAGAATCGGTCGCAGCCGCGTGCGTGAGAGATCTACCCTGCGGTCCCTGTTCCGGGTGACGGCGCGGTAAAATTGGAACATGCCGTAGAGCAATATGCCGGCGCCCACCGCGCCGACCATGTAACGCCCGAGCGCGACTCGCAGGGCTCGCGCGATCCACTCCTTCTGCGTCGGTCCTCCCGCCGCAGTGGCTCCGAAACCGAACAGGATCCTCATGGCTTGGGTGACCAGGACACCGTACAGAGCGCCGTTGAACAAATGTCCCATGCGAATGAGGCGACGGGCGCGCGTATCGCGGTCGCGGCGGTGCTCCGGATCGCGAATCGCGATCAACAGTTGCCAGATCACGAATGCCGCCAAGCCGAGCCCAACGATCGCGAGGAGCAGCGCGCCTGGAGAGGTAAGGCTGAGCTTGACGAGAACGCCGCCGGTTCCACTCGGGCGCCGTGTTGAGTCCACGGTAGCGAGCAGACCAAAGCTGCCGATCAGCACGTAGAGCAGTCCTTCGGACAGATAACCGGCATGTGCTATCCAGCGCTCCCAGTTGCGCAGATCCGCGCCCTGCTGATCATCCGGTGCCAGAGGCTCGCTCCCACACGTTCCCGAACGGGCCCGAGACGTGTCCTTCGCCTTTGCCGGAGAACACGTGGGCCATTCAGCAATAAGCGAGAAATGAGCCCGGGCGCAGCAGGAGCTTCGGCTGCGCAAGCCCGTCGGATCGCGTTGGCTGGCGCGCGATCCGGGTGTGGCATCCTTGCGTCGATGGTTACATTTGGCACCGGGAGGCGGTGGTGGTGGTGGCTCGGAGCGATCGCCACGGCGATGGTCGTAAGCCTGGCTGCGGTGTTGCTGAGGTCCATGCTCGAGCAGGCGGTGCGTGCGCGGATCGAGTCGGCGACCGTGCGCCATGGCGCGGTTGCCCGAATCGCGCTGGTACACGTCGGTGTCTGGCCGTTGCTGCGACTGGAGGGATTCGACCTCGACCTCGGGCATGGAGTGCGACTGCATGCCGACAGGATCGCAGCCACGTGGCCCGGCCACTTGCGATTCGCAGTTGGCCCCACCACTCTCGCAGGCCCATCAGGGGTCATGGTCAGCTGGCGGCCCACTGTCTGGGACGTGGCAGGCATTCTCGGCAAGGACCTCCAGCTCACGCTCGTGAAGCCACAGGCCGGCCTGTCAATCCGCAAGCGGTCGGCTCCGGCAGGCAGTGCGTGGAACGTGGAGGCACGTGGACTCGACGTCGGCCGTCTGCTCGACGTGCGACGCGACGCCCACCCGCTGATCGACGCCGGTATCGCAGACGGCCGACTGGATCTTCGGGCCGGCACTGATGCGCTCTGTTTTCACGTGGACATGGGCGCGCGCGGCGCGCGCGTAGGAGCGCTGGCGGATAGTGCCGATGACGAACCGCAGCTCGGCGATCCGACGGACGTGACCATACGATTCGCTGGCACCTGGCGGCGAGCCGAAAGCACGATCGAGATCCCCGAGATCCACGCGACGTTGGCCGGTGCGGCCCTGTCGGGCTCGATCGGGCTGCGCGACCTCGACGATCCGATTGTCGATCTCGCAGTTGGCGTCCGGCATCTAGACTTCGCACAACTGCTGGGCACATCCGGGCTCGCGGTGCCCGAAAGCTTGGGAATGGCGCCTGGCGGAGGCGGTGATCTTGGCTCGGCCACGATCGACGTACGTGTACGTGGACGCCTGGCGGATCCTGCCTCTCTCGCGGTGAGCCAAAAGATCAACTTCAGGCCACCACGCCAGATGCCGCCGGCGATCTTGCGCCTGCGCGGCGATTTCATCTTCAGCTCCCAGGACGGAGTCGGGCCGCATCGCCCCATCGACGTCTCGCCCGCATCCCCAGACTTCATCGCCCTGCGCGACGTTCCGCCACTGTTCGTGCGCACTCTGCTGCTTGCCGAGGACACAGGTTTCTACGGGCATCGCGGGATCGACCTTCGCGAACTACCCGCCGCACTGCTCACCAACTGGTCGCGCGGCGGAGCTGCGCGCGGCGCGTCGACCATCACTCAGCAGCTGGCCAAGAACCTGTTCCTGTCGCGCGACAAGCAGCTCGGACGCAAGCTGCAGGAACTGGCGATCACGTTCCTGCTCGAGTCGGCGCTCGGCAAGGATCGGATCCTTGAGATCTACCTGAACATCATCGAATGGGGACCGGACCTGCGTGGCCTGCGACCCGCGGCCCGCCGCTATTTCGGTCGCGAACCCCAGGCGCTGACGCCGGCCGAGATGGCCTTCCTGGTCGCGCTCATCCCCGGCCCGATCAAGTACCAGCGTTCATTCGCGCACGGCAGGCCTGGGCCTGGGCTGCGTTCGCTCATCGATGAGCTGCTGGCGAAGCTGCGGTCGGTACACGCGATCGGCGAGGAAGAATATCTGCAGGCACTCGGCGAGCCGATCGTCGTTGCCGGCAGCAGGCCGCCCGGATAATCGATGGCGAATGGGCGCCAAGGTGTTATCCATGTGCCCCATCCGCATGCAGTTATGTGGAGCACCTGCCGCAGAAGCGCAGACTCGGTGATCCCTTCGCGTTGCGTTCTGGTACCGCTTCGGATTCGTGCGTAGTGGAGTAGCGACCGCCTTACTCGAGAAGCGCGCGAAGGAGTCTGAGTAACTCCTCCGCATTGATCGGCTTGCTGGCGATTCTCATGAGCGGATCAGGAGCAAGGTTTCGCAACGCTGAGGAGGTATCGCCCGTTATGAGCACCGCCTTGAGGGGTCGCCCGAGTGCGTGCCTCACACCGGCGATGACTTGTGTTCCGGTTTCGCCATTGCCGAGATGGTAGTCCGTCACCAATAGATCAATGCCCGGATCGTGCCGCACCTGCGCCAACGCCGCAGCCTCCGAGGCTACGGCCGCCACATCGTAGCCCTCGACATTCAGCAGCATTCGGGTGGCGTTACGTACAGCGGCATCGTCTTCGACCAATAGGATACGCGCCGTTGTCGGGCCCTTCTGCGCTAGTGATTGCGGCTCGACCTCCTCCGCGCGAGCCACAGGTTTTCGGCCCGCGGGTACCGTCAGCGCGAACACGGAGCCTCGCCCGACCTCCGATTGCACGTCGAGCTTCAGACCGAGCAGCCGGACCAAGCGCTGCACGATACTCAGCCCCAAGCCGTAGCCTTCACGCTCAGGGTTGTGCGGGCCGCCGACTTGAAAGAACTCATCGTAGATGTAGCCCAACTGATCGGCCGGGATACCGGTCCCGGTATCGTGCACTTCAATCCGCACAAAAGCCGGGTCCTCCTGGTGCAGACAGCGCAATGCGACCAGACCCTTCTGGGTGTACCGAATCGCGTTCGAGACGAGGTTGCGCAGAATCTGCCCAACGAGCGATGCATCGCTGTGGACGCAATCCTCGCAAGGAGTCACCTGGAAGCCGAGGCCTTTGCTGTCGGCAAAGCTCGCGAACTCGCGCCGCAGTTCCTCGAACAGTGTGCTCACGATGAAATCGCTGGGATCCGGCTTGACAGCCCCGGATTCGAGCTTGCTGATATCGAGCAACGCATTGAGCAATCGCGACATGGACGTGATGGTTTGCTCTTGCTGCGCGAGTGCTTCCATCGCCGCCGGTCGATCCTGCACGACGCGACGCAGCGTACCGGTGAGGAGGGCCAGCGCCTGCAGAGGCTGGCGTAAATCGTGGCTCGCGGTAGCGAGAAACCGGCTCTTGGCGAGATTAGCGCGTTCCGCCTCCTCTCGCGCTTCCTTCAGCTCGCGCTGCTCCGTCGCACGATGTGTCACGTCGCGAATCGCCGCAATGGTGAGCCATTCCCCCTCGCAGTGGGCCGGTTTCAAGCTGATCTCGGCGGGAAACTCACTCCCGTCCGCACGCAAGCCAAACAAGTCGAGCCTGTGCCCCCCCATCGCTCGCGGTGTATGAGCCTTATCGAACTGGCTCCTATATTTTACGTGTCCCGCGCGAAAGCGCTCTGGGATTAGCTCTTCGATGCTGCGCCCCACAAGCTCATCGTGCGAATGCCCGAAGAGCGCTTCGACGCTCTGGTTGGCAAAGCGGATCGTGCCACCGGCGTCAACGATGAGCATCGCGTCGGGCGCGTCCTCCAGCGCCCCGGCGGCCACCCAAATTCCTCCACTCGTGGCCACCCCAAATTCCTCCAGATGAGAGCGGCCTGACCGAGCGCGCGGGCGCGACGGAGGGCTGAGCGAGGAGACGTTACGCTCCTTCCCCGAGAT
>Ga0335072_10000346_pt1 | contig 96690 bp, 97 predicted proteins | sample Lox_Sample_21_FD_206725 | JGI IMG/M metagenome (GOLD analysis project Ga0335072, IMG submission 206725) | Soil microbial communities from Loxahatchee National Wildlife Refuge, Florida, United States - Lox_Sample_2.1 | ecosystem: Environmental > Terrestrial > Soil > Wetlands | place: USA...
CCATGTGAGTTAAATCAAGCAGTCCTAGAACATCGATTTAACTCACATGGCTTTAATAAAGTCATAAGGACGTCTCATTTCTGCCATGAACTCAATGAAGAGCTGAGCCCCGCCATATGCGTAAACACCTTGCATAAGCCCATTGATGGCACCAACCAGACTGCCTGAGTCCGGAAGGCCATTGTAATGGATGACAGGTGGGTACACCCCAGTCGTAGGATCTGGAGTGATGGTAGTTACATTCACGGCTGCGCCGGCACTTCCGAGGACTGAAATGGAAAAGTTGGGAGGTGAGTGAGCGATAACACCTGTATATTTCAGTCAGTCAGGCTCCTTTCGCGGGACAGATGCTACAATTACCCATGCTGATGAACATGATCATCAAGTTAAGCCAGATTGCAAAATTCGCAAGCCAGCCGTACCTCTGTAGTGTCCTGACCTGACCAACGAAGAAACCAACGATAGCCCAGATCAGACAGCAAATAGCGTAGCAAAGCTTGAACTTGCTCACCTGCGATATGGCCTGTCCGTTGCTGATAACGATGAGACCGGTCGCGCACAGCAACTGAATGGATTGCAGAATGTTGACAACGTATCTAGGGATGGTACCAAAGACGCGGAAGGCAATGTCGCCGTAGTTTCGCATTGGGAATTCATATGAATCGAGACCAAGAAACATCTTCCAGAGGAGATATCCGGAACTGTGGTCCGTTAGCATAATTCAAAGAGAGTTCTGTGCATGTAGTTGTACTCACTATCCGGCCATGACACCAAACACGGTAAAGAGGCCAATACCTGGGCCCCATCCGAGCGTTCCAATGGAGAAACCGACTCCAAATGGCCCGAGGATGTCAGTGGTGATGAGATAGAAGCATGCTGCCCAAGTGGCAGTCCTCAAGGCACGTGACGCATTCTTCCATTCATCGTCCGTGACAACGGCACGAGTGGCCTTGTTGGCGAGATTAGCATTCACAGAACTCCTTCTTTTCGCTTGTTCCTCTGGATTCAAGCCATCAGGCATCTGAATGATTGCGCCATCAGCTCCAGGCCCACGTTTGGGAGGGAAGAGGATGTCCCTAAAACGAGTTTTGTGGCGCGTAGGATCATTGCGATCGATTTCGTCCTCTTCGTCACGGGTCTTACGAGCGTAGTAGAGATACTCTTCAAATGACACATCTGGATCGTGGAGGAGCCGTTGTTGCGGCTTGATGTAGCCAGGAATATCGGGCGACGCCAGACGCTCATTTACGCTTTCGCCAATGTACTCGCCCTTGAGCTCGCTCTCTGGTAAGCCTGTCATCTTCAAGTAAAAAGGTACAAAGCCTTGGTTTCCGTAAGAAAAGTGCGCTTGGAAGGTAAGTTTGAAGGAGATCACCCTTGACAAGAAGGAAGCTGGGGTAGGGATGGTCCTTTATCTGTTCCATAGGATGCGCCATCAATCCTTCACTGATACCGTGCTTCAAAAGCTGGGCGATGATCGACGTTGTGGGACAAGGTAACCTCGAGGAGTGCGAACTTGTCTGTTTTGGGAAGTTCATGAACATGCGACAGTGAGTTGTTTTAACTAGTGCATGTCGACATCAGCATTCATCTGTGACGGGTCGAAAGGGTGGCAGCTTCGGCACCCTGTGCAACAGGTATGGCAAACCGGTATCTTCAATGTTGAGGGTTCTGCGATGCGATTTGCGGTAAACATGGAAACCCACGAATAGAACTGGGTCCAAAGGGCGAGAAGTTGGCGAAGGGTCCATTCCCGTGAGCATGTGCGAAGATGGTATAGAATATTCGGTGACTTTGCTGCCACTGGTAAGCTGTCGATGACCAGCCTACAAGTCGAGATCCATTCTGCATTGCCGTGGCGTCCAAGCTGGGATGGCCCGCGACAGTTATCTCTGGGTTCTGGGACAAATCATGTATGCCCTCGTACACTGAGCAGGACCATGCATGTACGATAGAGCCGCAGCGGAAATGCTGACAAGAGCCAAGGCCGCATACGTTTCAGCTGACGGTACCCGTAAAAGAGTCAGCAACCATGTTTGTATGGTCGAGCTGACCACCGAGGGTTCGGTACGGATTACGGAGCACAGATCCAGCCCATATCCAATACATAATCCGAAGTTGCGAAGCTTTTGAAGGAAGGTCAAGCTCTGCAACGGCGACTAATGCTGCAAAGAGGAATACAGCTAAGCCGGAAGCAGGTCGTACTCCATGTCGGATGCTACCTCGACAGTTGGCCCCCATCGGCTGCAGACCCGGTGGTGCTGAGGCAAATTAACTTAGAGGCCATTTTTGCGGGTCGCGAATAAAACAACATTGAGAGGCAATCTTGCAAATACATTTCGCCATGGCAAGGAGAGGCAAAGAAGAATCTGCATTGTAATACTTGGAGCTGGGAGAACTGGGGGTCGAAGCGGTAGAAGTTTCGACGCCACTTTGGCGCCGACGATAGGGCTAGACCGGGCAAGCTTAATCCCACTGCTTGTGGGCAAACGTCTTGGGCTTATCGAGCCGTCATTCCCAAGTTGGAAGTCGCTTCGGATGACTTAGAATGGGTTCCGGAAGAGCAAGGAAATATCAAATCAGAGGAAATCTGAATACTCATCAACATGTCTCTGAATGCGCTTCCAGCCCCCCGCATCATTGTATCTGAGCTACTCTCGGGGCTCCAAAGAAGTAGGAGCAGCAGTTCCGGCATCGACAGCAGCAATAGCAATCCTCTCAAGAACGCGGACGACGAAACCAAAAAGATCCTTCTAACATTCCACGTGCTGTACCCGAACGACTTTCTGCCGGCACTGGATCTGCTAGACCGGCGCCTACTCACGCGCTTGACGATCCGCAGCGCAGAACCGCAATCCAGCGGCGCCGACCCGCAACCCAGCGCCGCCGCGCAACCCGCACCGCGCGCCACGCCGCTCTACATCGTGCGCAGCGCTCAGCAGCCGCGCTCAACCACCGCATCCCGCTCCTACGACGCGCTGGCCGCGCACTACGAAGTGCGGCCGACGGCGTGGAACTGCAGCTGCGCGGCGTTCGCCTTCGCGGCGTTCCCGGCTGCCCCGGCGCCGCCACCGTCGCTGCCGCCACGCACCGATGCGGCGATGCTGCGCTTCGGTGGACTGAGCGCGGGCGCGGCGCTGCCGCCTGCTTGCAAGCACCTGCTTGCGTGCGTGCTAGCGGAGCACGTTGAGGCATTGAGGCGGTTTGCGGATGAGAGGGAGTGCAGCGTGGAGGAGGTTGCGGGCTGGTGTGCCGGCTGGGGAGATTGATGGCTTGGCTGGGAGGGTTTCACGGCGAGGGTATGGGATTTGATGGTGAGACGGCGAAGTGGCTCTGATTTTTGTCTATTATACCCCGGGAGCTCGAATGGCTGCCTTGTCAACGCTTAGCTGTACTGTACTGTACTGTACGAAGGATGAATGCATGATGCTATGAGTGTCCAATGTCGGCAGATCTCTCGAACTCTTGCTCGGCTCCTGCACGGTCGTGAACTGTGCTAGATGCCTCGGGTCCGTCGTAAACGACGAGCTTCTCTCAACATACGATCCCTCTCAGCCCGAAGTTGATCCTTTCGCGACATAGACACTAGAATCAAAGCCTGTTAGCCGCAAGCTGACAATTAATCGTGAGCAAACCCAATGTCCACAGCAATGTGTCATAGGATTATCCCTTCTTCTTGTCGTTTTCCTTTTCTTTAGTTTTGCCCTTGTCAGCGTCCTTCGCTTCTCCATTCACACCATTAACCTTCTTCTCTTTCTCCTCTTCCTCCTTGCTATCTACCTTGTCCTTACCTCCAAGTTCGCGCTCCTCCTGCAGCTCTCTGTTCTTGATCTTGTTCTCGATGAGGTCATGAAAGGCGGTGATGGCACGGATAAGCGACGACAAGTAGATAGCCATGAGCTGATCGTTGGTCTTGACGCTCATGGCGCGCGCCAGCTCACTATTATCGCTTCCAACGGACTCAGGCTTCACGCCATTTACTTGTGCTCCAGATGCCGCCTTGGGCGTCGACAAGTTCGGCAGCAGATTGAACACGTCTTGTAGGTTGCCCAAGATCGCGTGGTTGACGGGTAGGTCGCCGTCAATAACCTTTTGCAGGTATGTGCCAATGTCGCGTAGTCGCAGATGCAGGCCTTGCAGCGACTGCAGTTGAGAGGTTATACGGGTTGAGAGTGTACCAACGGCTACGTCGCGAATATCTCGAAGGAGATGCTCTACGCCGATTTCTTCCGCTTCTTCCGCCTCGATGGTAGATGGAGTGTGGACAAAGGTCTTGGTCGTAGTCGTGCCGTCCTAGGATCTATTAGCAGGTTGGATCCGGTGAGTTGGAACACATCAAATCTCACATCTTTGATTTCTTCAACTGCAAAGTACGCATCGGTGGGAACTCCAACTTCTTTCGGCTGCACATCAATGATGACGAGGAGAGGATTTGGCGTATATCGCTTGAAGAGTTCGTTGATCTCGAGATCTGACCCCCGTAGCTTCGGTCCTGAGTGATACCAGCCTATCAGCTTTTCCCGCGCGTTGACCTTTTTGAACATGTCGTTCATCGACTCCACGTAGTTATGATCTAGGAACCACACTGAGGGATCCTTCTCGTCTTCTTCGAACGGAACTGAAACTTTGATTAGCGTGTTGCCAGCCGAGCTCCTCAACGAAATTAAGACCAACCTGCGAAAGAGTTCGAAACCCGTACATTCTTCCCATCGTTCTGTCCTAGTAGCACACCGACAACTCGTTTCCGTGTGCCTTTCGCCGATCGTCCATAATGATCTGCCACGGAAAGGAGTACGAGGGGTGCGACGGAGACGTTTCTGGTGACGAGTGATAATGTTTCAGCGGTTGTCGCTGGCATTTTGTGAATCTTGAGAGGGTGAAGAATGGTTCGGACGCAGGTCTTGACTTGGAGTTGCTTGGAGGCAGAAAGTTGATGTTGAAGCTGCGTGATTTGGAGCTTTCGCCGAAATTCTGAGCCTCAGGCTACAAATCAGCCTCGTCACGTGTATATACATTCCAGCAGCGAAGTACTATCTCTCGGCTTATATTTGCAAGGAAAATAGATTATTTGAGTCGTCAAATCATTTCAGATTTAAGTGCTATCCTGACTTTCGCTATGCTTGTGTATCTGCAACCTCATTCGTTCTAATCATACACCAAAAGCTCGCTTTTCTTGCCTAAGACATAGGAAGCGCTTAATGATAGTGACCATCTGCTCAAAGACTTGCTGTCGGAAAATAATATTCATCCCAGAGGAACTCATAGTCCTCAATCACTCCTCCAATGAGATCAAGCACGGGCTTATTACGGAGCTTACTGGTAATACCGTGTATCCATGCCCTAGGTTTTGTCAGTAATCTTTAATCGCAAGGGTGGAGAAACTGCAACTCACTTTGTAATGTTCTCATAGAAGGCTCCTCTCATCACCCACCATCCGAGTTGCCATCCTCTCTTCCTGAGCTCTTCCCGCTCCAAACCCGTCAATCCCCTAAGCCCACCAGCCAACCTCTCTTGGAAGTCCTTCTTCGCCAGCTGCCGTGCACCGTACTCTATGCTGAAGCCTATCAACCATGGTCGCCAGCTCTTGCGATCGCCAGACCAATGTTGCATTGCGAGAGCGTAGATGAGAGGGCGGAGAATGTAGAGAACTTCGGCAAGCTCGCCCACGCCGGTGACACGGTGAAGTAAGGCTTTGGGCGGCTTGATGTCGTCTGCCGTCATGACCTTGGAGAGCAGATAAGACGAAATGTCTGAAGACTGAGGCAGGCTTGGGAGCGACAACCCTGTTCTCGGCATCGTCCACTGCTCGTCTCCGGATGATTCGTTTGGAGATGGATCCATACCGTCCAAGGATACGCCGGGCTCTTCCAGAGTGCTTGGGTCGACTTCGCGCTCAGGCAACGGTGGCGACAACAATGGTCTAGAGTTTGTGAGACGGAGTAATAGCAGTCTGCACATTGCCTTGATTGCTTCCAGCAGTACTACCACTCGCCATCTAACCTTCTCTCCCTTCCTTCTCGCAGCCATCTCCCATAACAGCTCCGTGTAGCGTATCATAGTAAGTATCAGAGCCAATCTCCTATACGTCGGCGACTTGTTCGTCCAATATCGCGTGTATCGGTTATGAGGACTGGGGTGAGGTTGCCGCGCAGGGGGAAGATGCGCAATGGCTTTGGCGAGCAAGGAGTCGTGATAGAGAGAGAGGAGCTGAACGCCGCTATGGAGAGACTCAGAGGCCAGCTCAGATTCTCTGAAGCGCCCAGGTATGATGTATGTCAAGGAGCGCAGTGCCGACTCTATCTGAGATACCGCGCTGGCATTCTTGATAATGAAGTCGCTGTACGCGGCGAGCCATTTGGGCGGAAGAGCTAGAGCTTCAGAAGCGCGTGCAGAGGTTTGATGGACGAATTCTATCATGTTCAAAAGAGTGACAGGAGAGAAAAATTAAATTGTAGAAGGGATGAAGATGGAGAGGAAGTGAGTTGGTTGAAAGAGGTGTGCCCTTCGTACGGAGCGTGATTACAGGACATTGATGTTAAAGGTAAAGCAGCGAATCCCAATACGGCCAATCCCCCACTGCCTCGGCACATGGCAACCACAGCATCTCATCTCCATCTTCGGCTGCTACGGCCGATGATGTCCATTCCGACCATCAGTGCGGCTCCTACGAATCACTGGGCGCTAAGATTGTCACATTCGAGTCTGTCTCATATTCGGTGTTCTCTTTCTCATCAAACACCAGGTCTACCGGAGTAATGACCCGACTCCGGCGTCTTGATCCAGCACTATTCGCGATTTGGATGTATTTCTTCAGTTGAGGCCTCTGGCTGCGCGACCAATACTCGAGATTGACTGCCCACTTCATATCCGCGTAAAGAGCTCGGAACTTAGGGCCATGTATGGGAGAGACGATTTCCGCCAGTTCTACCAAGGGTACGGGACAATTGGAACTACAGATTTCGTCCACCCAAGCCTTCAGGCAGTCTCTGTACTCGTAGTAAAAGCCCACTTTCAGAATGTATTTCTCGTCGTTCCGATTCTCGTTGACCTTTGCGGCGAAAAAAGTAGCTGACCCACATAGCTCTCCAATCATGTAATCTCCGAAGATTAGATAGGTAGCATCTTCAGGGACGATATGTATGTCGGTCTCGTCTTCGTCGCTGACTAGAGTGCATATTCTGTGACGAGCCTCCCACTGGCTGAGATCGAAAACGATTCTGTTGGGTCTCTTGAGGCACCTATAGATATACACGGGAAGTGTGTATTCTTCGACAGCGGTGCAGAAGTTTGCCTGAATAACACAGTTAGACATCGGTAGCGTCCTAGCTACTACTGTTTGGTCACTTACCTCTTCCTCGTTGGCATCAGTCGTAGGCGTCAGATGGCGGAGATTATCGACGCTGAACGAGCTACTGAAAGGTGTTTGTGTCGCCTGTGAAGAAGTCTCGTCATCTGCTCTTTCAGTGGTGTCACTTATGTCGCTGAATTCGGCCTCTTCTGTTACCGCCTCCTTAATTTCATTCTCAACAGTCAGATTATAGTCTTCATTATCCGTCAAGAGCGTGAAACTGGCTTCGCTGAGCTCATAGTTTGATGGTTCGGGTTCCGTCGCTTTCTCTGTCTTCCGACGCTTTCGTAGTGGATGCTCCCTTTTCGGAAGGCTTTCGGTCCGTAGCCGTCCACTGAATTGTGTATCCGACCTTTTATCTCCCTGGCTGGTCTTCTTCCTAGCTTTCTTTCTCGATGTTCGCAAATCCTGGTGAATGGAAATGGTGCCGTTCGACGACTGTGAATCACTTTCAACATCACAGAGATCTAACTCAGCACGACGTTTCTTGGATATAGCTGTCATGGTTTCTGTATGGGAAATAATTTTTGAATTTGAGATATTTGCAGAAAGATTATGGAAGAGGTGGGTGAGCACGAACGCTTCGCAAATCAAAGTGCTTTCGAAGGTACGGCTGAGGTTTGTCAGTGAGAGGGTATTTCGGGAATTTCAAAGACGAGATTGCCTGAAAGAAAATCAAAGCTATTGTGTTTTGATTCTAGTCCAGGTTCAAATACTGCAGATGCTGCAGATGTGTTCGGAAGTGAGACAGCACCTGATAGTGTTGGCGAAATAGTTTGAGCGAAGTGAAGAAGGCCGGCAAAAGGCGGCACTATCCGATGAGCCAGGCAAATTCTTACGGTAACAAATATCTGCATGAAGGCTTCTGGTGTTACGGAGGGCAAGAAGGATTGATGGGCGCACGAATCTCGTATATTCAAAGAAGGTCACGTTCTCTACTTCCAAGCTGTGATATTATTGTTCAGATCATGCAGAACGAAGAACTGAATTGAAAGGATCAAGCTTGTACATTATTGTGCAGCTTGTCATTCTAGTGTATGACTTCCCTTGATCATATCATGGTAATGGGATGGGATCCATAGTCTTGAGGCATAACATGGGGCCTGTTTCCGGATGAAGCCCTGAGATTCCAGCATGTTCCGTGGTGCTTGTAACAATCAGTGAGCAGATTGTTGCCAAAGCTTATCTCCATCTCAAGCATTCCGTCGGTTGGTTTAGCGACCTGCGTTGTGGAAGCTAGCCGCGGTCGACAACCCTCTCAACTCTTCACATATTGACTAATTCATCACTTTGGCCTGATTTTGAATGCTGATGTGTTGAAGGTACCACCTACTCGGAGACAAATCTCTACGGAGAGCTCTGGATTGTCCATCAGGAAGCTCCGGAAGGGACTATAGAGTCGCAATGCAGCAAGGTTGGAAGCAGCGAATTGGAAGATGCATTCGCGTATCGGATTCTCTGGGTTGCGTTTTGTGATAGAGTCATAAGCTATGCGCAGAAGATCGTATATTTCTCCACAGCTATACTTGACATTGTGGCTATCATGACCCCAGACGAACATGTGTGCAAGCTTTGCGGCGAAACGATCTGCCATGAAGCGTTCGACCATTGCGTACAACTTGGCAACAGTGATAGTATCGCAAGCACTTTTAATTGTGAAGTCGAATGTCCATACATAGAGATGTTCAACAAAGTAGTTGAAGAGGAAGTCGGATTCATCGACGAGATGGATGGTTAAGTTAGAGGCTTCCTCATGCGAGCCGTCCAGCCCAGTTAGGTCCTTCACGAAGCGCTTCGACTCGCGACAGAGTAGAGACGAACGCAGATGATAAGTGGTCTCACCCTCCTCAGTTTTCAGCGTAGGCCACGATCTTCGACTTTACAAGGCTGATCAACGATTTAGAATCCACCTTGTAATGTTCATGGAATGAACTTATCTCTTACCTGGGAAGCTTTTCATCCGCACTGGGCAACTCAGTCGGGGCTTTGGCGAGGCTGGCGTAGACGGCAGAGTGTGCCTTCGCAACTGTGGAGTCCCGGGTCATTCTGGTCTTTGCCTTCGTAGGCGTGGACACGGGGTGGGACATTTTGAGTTTCGGTGCTTTTGCTATAAAATGTATGAAAGAAAAGCATGAATAAAGAGTTGAAGTTTAAGGTATGCAGAACGGAAGAGAATTACACTGAGAGTTCAGCTTCGGCCGGCAAGCTGTGAAAGTGTTGCAATCTCAACAGGTGTTGCATCTATCAGATTTTGATGTTAGACGTTTTCTTGACTCACACCCAATCAACAGGCTTCTTAAGCACGTTAACAAGGCGTTCCTCTCTGCTACCTTTCTCAGGGATATACATGTACTGCCACCTGGCTGTGAGCGGTAGGCTCATCAAAATACTCTCAATTCTGGATCCAGGTGTTTCCAATCCGAATTTGGTTCCGCGATCATGCACCAGATTGAATTCCACATATCGTCCTCTACGAATCTGTTGCCACATCTTCTCCTTCTCGGTGAATGGCATGTCTTTTCTCCTCGTTATGATCGGAATATAGGAAGGAAGGAAAGTGTTGAGTCCATCCAGAATGAACGAAAACAGTTGTTCCTGGTCCTTCTCACTGTCGTCCAGGTCGTCGAAGAAGATTCCTCCTACACCTCGTGCCTCTCCGCGATGCTTGTTGACGAAATACTCATCGCACCATTTCTTGAAACGAGGATAATAACTCTTATCGTGCTTGTCGCAGGTTTCCTTGAGGGTGCGATGGAAGTGGATTGCGTCCTCATCGAATAGATAGCTAGGAGTCAAGTCACACCCACCACCATACCACCAAGCATTGCTGCTACCATCCTGATTCGCTGTTTCGAAGTACCTGTAGTTCATATGGACTGTTGGGGCCATGGGATTCTTAGGATGCAGTACTAGACTAAGACCGGCAGCAAAGAACTCCAATTTGTCGATATCAGCATCGATAGCTTTGTGGTTCACACGCATTCGCGCAATTGCAGGCTTGGGTAAAATACCGTAAACGACAGAGGTGTTCACGCCCGCCTTCTCGAACACGTTCCCATCTTGGAGGACGCCGGTAATGCCACCACCGCCGTGAGGCCGTTCCCATGTATCCAATTTGAATTTTCCACCATCTACCTTTTCCAATTCCGCAATGATCTTTTTCTGATGTTCTTTGATCAGTGCTTCCATGCGTAGGCGCATCGGTGAAGCTGCGGTAACTCCCGACTCTCGCTTCGTAAGAGTATCGCGTTCAGCTAAGGAGGGTTCCGCTGCAAGATTTCGGGTGCCAATGGCCTTCTAGACGGTCAGAATGCAGGATCTACGATATGCTTTAGATGACATGCCATTGAGTAGAGAAGTGCAGGCATGAGAACGAGGCCAGCAGCGACTTGTAATCTTCTGCTCCATTGTGTATTCGATTCGATACCTGCAGTTGTGCCGTAGGATCGCCATCTGTATTGTCTTGGAGGCTTGTATATATAGGCTCGAGACAATAGCTGAGGGAGCTGTTGGCGGCGGAATAAAGAGCTCGGCTTTGGCATTGCCATGATGTACATAAGCTCTGGTGAGGATGTGCTAGGAGAAAATCATGACAAAGAATGGTTTCTTTCTCACAGTAGAGGTAGCGAAAATGCTTGATGCTCACACCAAGGAAGCTTCGGAGATTGTAATGGGTCAATGTCATTCAAGGAGCACGCCAGCAGCACGCCAGCATCTCGCGAGCTTTGATACATGGGCGTCTTCTCGAGCTTACAAAATGAGCGGCATGGAATGGGGTGAGGCTCAGCTTCTGTGGCGTAGAGGCTCCGCCACGTTTTCATTGGTCCACCGTCCAACGCAGGCCTTTGTATCATGAATGCCGCATTAAAGTGACTGGATTGGCAGCCACGCGATGACCGCAAATGGTTCGCCGTTCAAGCGGCCCGATCGGTGATGCATCACGGGCGACGTCTGTTTCGACGCTGGTACTGGCAGATTAGAAAACACCACGCTGGTGACTGGTTTGTGGCGGATTACTGTTCTGATGACTCGAGGTCAGTCACAGCGACGAAGACACAAAGGCAGCAGGCGATGACGAAGTACTTGTACATAAGGTAAGGTAGGTAGTAGGTGTTTCGACAAAGCCAGGTACCGTGTGCATCTGACCTGCATGCTGCTATTGATTACTTCGTACTTTGCACGCTCACACTCTTTCTCTTTGACCGCTCATCAGCCCCAAGAGCGTGAGAGCCAGTGCCTTGTTTCGCTTAATAAGACACGCCACCGCCCACCGCCTGTTAGCTCCTCCTGTCTTTCGTGTCCGCCCAACCCAACCTCACGACCCCGCGACATCACTGCCTAATCCTCACTTCCACGCTTTCCACATCCTCACCTACGCCCTCAAACTACATCTCACCGATCGGAAACTTCATCAAACCACTGCAGACACTCTTCTCACTTCATCATGCGTTCAAAGTTCAAGGACGAGCACCCCTTCGAGAAGCGCAAGGCCGAGGCGGAGCGAATCCGCTCCAAGTACTCTGACCGCATTCCGGTTAGTATCCGTCATATCCCCCCATGGCTGCGCGCAACGTGTCTGCTCGATGTGTAGCATGCCATACTTCTTGTAATAGACGTACTGACGTTATACTCATAGGTCATTTGCGAAAAGGTCGAAAAGTCAGATATCGCGACCATTGACAAGAAGAAGTATCTTGTCCCCGCCGATCTTACCGTAGGCCAGTTCGTCTACGTTATCCGCAAGAGGATCAAGCTTTCGCCAGAGAAGGCCATCTTCATCTTCGTCGATGAGGTCCTTCCACCGACCGCTGCTCTCATGAGCTCCATCTACGAAGAACACAAGGATGAGGACGGTTTCTTGTATATCACGTATGTACTCCCCTTGAACACTAACGCCAAAACGGTTTGCTGACTTTCTTTATAGGTATTCGGGCGAGAACACCTTCGGAGAAGAGATCTGAACAAGCGCAAGCGGTCTTCGCGGACTCATACTCTCTTCCTAACTTAATGTGGCTTCATGCTTCATGTTTTGATGGGATAACGGAGTGACGTTGGCAACGGCGTGTACTCTAATGCTTCCGAAGGTTCCATAAGATGCGGCTGGGCAATATCTTCAGCGTTGGTCCAGAATGCTATGACCTGTCAAAGCAATTTGATGAGCGCTCGCCGAACATGGACAGCGTCAACGTCAAGGTAAAAGGTCTCGGCAGAATAGATTTGATCTCTGGTAGTGATTATCTCCCCTTCTGTTCTCAAACATCTTTCTATCAGAATCAAGGCAGTCCCGTTCACAGTTCTCCGTAATATTCTATGACGCTCCAGTCATTCCCAGAATGCCCCCGCCATACCATCCGCAAAGTGAATATTTAAAGTTGACTCATAAACTAAGACATCGAAATTGACTCTCTAGAATTTGGCTGTAAATTGCTTGGTGAGAGTAAATAATTGCTTACGGCTGTGGACGCGAATTGCGGCCCACTTTCGGTAAGATCCGTATGCACGTTCCTGCAGACCATCAAGCTTTCCAGCATCTCAACACATCTTGTCTTTCATCACAAACCTCACTTTAGCCCTCCATCATGTCTGCAGTTCCCCGTTACGCATACATCATCTCGAAGTAAGTGACGCATTGTTGGCTAGCCTCTAACATGGTTTCTGACAACGAATCTTCAGGCGCTTGGATCCCATCTTCGCAATTTCGGTTGGTGCTGCAGCAGCCTCCGTTCGCATACGCAGAGAAGAGAAAGAGAAAGGACATACGATGGACCAGAGCATTGAAGCACTGAAGAGAAGGACAGATCTGGCGTGGAAAGAAATAAAGCTTTCTCTTGGTCTGTGACGCGTTGCATCAAACGACACAAGCGTACAGCTATTTTGCCTGCCTTGGGCTTTTGCTTGCTAGAAGAATCAAGCTCGAAAGCGGATGCGTAGCCATGGAGGCTTCGGACTGCAGCAGTTTCTCATCGGCAATCGCAGCATTCACCTCAAAAGCACCTCCTTAGAGACGGCTTGGCAATGGAAGTATCGAAGCCAACTCGTCGCCCAAACAATCGCAGCTAGTCCGATGAGAAGTCAGCACATCAGCTGACGATTCAACGAGCAGACTGGAGCAAGAATTCTATAAACGACCTCTCAGAGATTACAACAGCGCGATCGAATGGAGAATGCACATTTCTTGTCCACGCAGTCGAAGATGAAGGAGAAGCTGGAACGGGGAGGAGAGATTGCGGACGTCTCCCGGAACCAGAGAAAATATCCATACCACGATACGGTGTTGAATTCATTGCTAGTTGTTTCATCCTATATCCCCGTTTACACTTCCAGACGGCTCACAGCGCAATGAGAGCGAGAGCGGATTACTAAGTGAAGGCAAACATCTGGTTGTTTAAGCTAGTAATTTTGTGCTCGGAAGTTGCTAATTTGTGGTAGTTATCCATTCACCACAGTGAAGGTGTAATTCCGATGAGGGACCGGCTGCATGGTGTTGAATATCAACATCAAGCTTCTATTCTAACAAAAGTTAAGTTTGAGCGTACTGCGGAATGACGGATCAAATAATGTGAAACTTTTCCATCTCTCCTCTCAAGCAAACATGCTCCTTCCAATTCTCCGGTCCTGCCTTTTCCAATCTCTCGAACTCTGCTCGATTATGACACCCTACATACGCGAACCCAGTGATTCTATGGAAAACTCTTGCGTCCCTCATTATATCCTGTTGAATATGAATCCCCAACTCGTTAGGGTCCGCTTCTCTAAGCACCGCTGCTCTCACCATACCCGGAATGATCACCACGGCATCCCTTTCCATAATCATAGGCGTTGCTACCCCAGCAAATCCACTATCCGTGACGAAGAACTTTCTCTTCCGCACGATCGGCAAGAGAGCATCCTGGAACATCTTTTGGGCATTGCCTCCACGTTCCTCTGCCCGACCCATCAACACCTCCCAACACTCGGGCATGGGTTTACAGACCACAGGATCAGTATTGCGGATGCCGACCAGCGTGCGCCAGAGCGGTTCTTGACCCTGGGGACATCTATCGTTGACCAGCGTCTGTATTTCGCGGAAGCGCTCAACGTAATGTTTCCGGTCGCCCTCGACGAACGAAATGACCTGAGTTACTTTGCCAAATGATAAGCCTGACGCCAAGAGTGTTGTTTGATCCGATGAGACTGTGGTGTCTTGCTTCCAAGACCAGGCCGCGTTGACGCAGCTGCCGCGGAGGAAAACGGGGTTGTGCTCGTTGATCCAATCGGCGGAGATGGTGAAATCGGCAACCCAGGATGGAATTGGAGTTTTGAAATGTCGAGTTTGCCACATGAGGCCGAGAAGAGCGAGACCGGCGGCTTCATGCTTGATGATGTATGACATTGTTGGGACAAAGGTCCAGCTTGGCTCTTTCTTGTCTGTAACAATATTAGTTCGGACATTGCAAGGTTTCAAGCAGAAAAGCTGCTGAAGGAAACCTTGTCATCCAACCAATATCTTGAAGGTTAAGGTATTCAGAGGACTAAAAGGCCAACCAACCCGCAGAATAACAGCCGATTAAGAATCTAGGATAAACTTAAACAGATTGACATACAGTCGACTACGATAGCTTCGCGAGCTTCCTTACTCACCAAGCCCAGAAGCCCGTATATTCTGTCTCTCGCATCGGTAGATCGAAGATTCATCGTGCCCTTCAAAATTTCTTCGAATGAAGGCGACTTCCTGCTAATGGCCACGGTTCCTCGAGCGTGCATCAGGAATCCGCAGTAGGTCGCGGGCACCACCCGTTTGAGTTCCAACCAGCGCCAGTATGCCTTCGCAACAGGCGATTCGTAAGAGCAGTGACGGATTACATCATGCCGAGCTATCCACACCGCTCGATTCGTTCGAATATCTTCGAAAAGTTCAGACACGTTGGCATGACCAGTCTGCGGCAGGAAATCGTCACCAAAAGCTGATCGCAATCCTGTAAGGATGCGTTCCTCAAGGGGAGCCAAGGAATTGATCACCGGAGGGCTAACATCGGTGACCTGGTCGATCCAGGAACGTTCGAATGTGGTAGAAAGGGCTTGCTTGTACTGTTTGGTATACTCTGCCGCGATGACTGGAAGATTGTCATTGAAATGTGCCCAAGCCGTGAAGAAAGAAATCCAAGGCACCCAGATACTTCCACAGCCGATGGTTGGATTCCCCTTCGGATTGTTCCCCAGAACAAATTCCTGAACCACCCAGATCCGCGTAAACCACGGTCTGTACAGAAGCTCCATGAAATTTACCTGGAAGTCGTAAGTCGCCCAATCTTGCTTATCGAACCTTTCGATACTTCGCATCGCCGCGTCTGTCTCGTTGGTTCTTGGCCCAAGCCAGAGTAACACGCCTGATGCCAAAGCATAAATAGGACGCATTAACTTTATTTGATACGCCTTCTCCTCGACATCATCCTGGTTTATGCTGAGGGCATCGACCCAGAGAATGCGGTTACAACCTGGCTGACGTAGATGCCGAAGCGCGCAGTCTAAGTTGGGAGTGATAGTAATTTGCTTCCCATTCAAGATCATAGACTTGGCCGGAGTAGTCGAACCCCAGACGTAGGATAGAGCTTCAAATTGGGGACTGTCGTGGAAACAAACTACCTCTAGCGTGCCGTGAAGTGGGTCATCGAAGCCGCCATTCTCGCCGGGCAAGAGGATCATTCGGCGAATTTGGGTGCTCTTGGTGTCGAGTGGTGTGTATATGGTAGCCATATTTTTGCCTTCCAGTATCTTTCGAGAACGCAGCGCATTTCAATTCGAGTTGAAGTTCAGCTTGCCTTAACAAGAAGCTGGGTCTGATAATCTAATAACAGTCCCTGCTCTATTTATATGAATGGCCTTTATGGTACGACGAATTGGTCTAATAGACGCTTGGAGCAGCTGAGGACAAAGGTTGCAGGAGCGAACGCAACGGAAAGGGGGCGCCAGAGCCAATGAGGGCGAGAGTAAATTATCGAGAGAGACTACGGCTGGAATCCGGCGGTTCACTTGCCATTAGAACTTTTACGGAAGAAAACTATCGCAAGTGCGTATGATATTTAAAAGCCGCACTTATACAATGAGTCTATGTTCAAAAGCGTAGTGTTGCACTAGGTTCAACAAAGCCACGGGATATATCTCCAGAAACCGTCTGAACTGTACACTCCCAACTCCTGGCTAACTCCATTTCCATCCATCCACGTGTTTACTAGACTGCACCGACTCCGAGAAGTATCATCATGAGACCAGTGTTGGCCATTAAATGCAATAAGGTATTTGTAGACCGCACCGGAGTAACGCCATTCGTTGTAACTTGTAGTGGATTGCAAGAAGTATTTGTGCAGTTACCATAATTAGTGCCTGACGGCATGTGCGAGGTAGTAAGGTTTGGATAGGGGTATGGGCCGACAAGAGATCTGGTGATGGTCGATGTCGGACCTGGGTCTAGATATGAGTAGCTTGGGACAGACCCGGTAGGAGAGCCTCCCGTCGTAGTTTGCGAAGTAGATAATGGTGTTTGAGAGCGGCTTTGTGTACTACTTTGAGATGCTGTGGTAGTCGTCGAGGCTATCGTTGATGATGCTTGACTTGAGGTGGAAGTTATACTGGCGCATGCTTGTGAGAGGGAATTGACGTTCGGAATGATGATAGATCCAGAGCAAGAGTTGCGAATGCAGGTTTCAGCTTCTGGTAGATACGTTTTACATTCACATGCGCCTTGAAGCAATGTTAGCTTACGTCAAAAATAGACATCTGGAGCAATTTACAAGTGAAGTCGCCGTAGTTACAAGATGGACAGTGGTCGAATGCTGCGGCAATACACGCTTGCTGCGCTGAAGGTCAGTATGAGCAGGCACAATTCAAAACGGTGCGAACTCACAGCACATATTGGTAACTGGCCAGGATTGAAATCCGCACTGCAAAATTTGACTAATGAAAGTATGAAAAGACAAAGGAGAGATTGCAGAGCGGAGGCTCTGGGCCGCCTCAACGACGAGGACATTACGATTGTCGAGAAAGATACTCAAACAGACATTTAGAGAGTCTTCATGGAGAGGAAGAAGTCTCGAGAGCATAACAGGTTCCCGGACGTCGCATTTTGGTCACGGATTCATTCGTTTCGATGCGAGGAGCCACCTTCCAGACGCTGCTGAGCCTCCTCCAAGACGACGCTCAAGCAAAGTGGCAATGGCGCAGCGCCTGCAAGCCAGACGCGAATTCGATGTTCAATTTGGAGCGTCGACGTGTCACACGGGTGCTGAGTCAAAGCCTCGACTCCAGCGACAGCCAGGGGAAAGGAGTAGGGGTACGGCAGCCTAGGATGCTCCACTTTACTGGTCACAGTATTGGGATTGAACCTCAGCAGAACAGGCGTCGGCGCTTTGGCTCAAAACGACGGCCTGCGCACCCGACAAGTACCGGGTGGCTTAAGCAAATAGCGAGTGAAAGACTTGGGAAAGACTTGGCGCCAAAGGCCAATATAGCGGCTTCAGTGACCGCTCCCACGCGGCCTCAAACCAATATGCATCGTCGAATCAGGCTGAGGCTTAGGAGAGAGAGGATGTCGGGAGGAAGCCAAAATAGTTTCTTGGTGGGCGGCAAGGCTGCAAGCTAGTCTTGGCTTTGCGTAACTTACGCGTATTGAAATATATCATGCGGCTCTTTCTCGTATCCAGCCGCCCCGCGCTCAATCTAGACTACCAGTCAAGCCTCGATGGCGCGATCAATTAATGCAAGCCTCGAAATATCGTAATATCGCGAACAACTATCGTTGAATCAAATTCTTACGTAAGCCAGCGATCTAGAGTTGACTGCTGCAAAGAGTCTTCAATTACAAGCGAAATTGACCTCTCCAGGCGCTCCAAGAACCGTATTTCGGCTGGTGTTGAGTTCTTCTGCCTTATTTCATAATTTTGAAGTAGCTTAATAGCAGCCAGAGCCTCATAGCTCGTCGGAACTGGCTCCTCTACTTCCATTACTACGTCAATATCCTCCTCTTCCTCTTCTTGTATGGCCTGCCTAGTATGATGTTGAATCAATTCGTCAATATCGACCTCCTCTTGCTGCTGTACCTCCATTTCCGCCTCTTCATTCTCACCTTCTGGATTGAGAAAGTTGTCTAAGCTCATCATCTCCCTTATTTGGCCTGCTTGTTGTACATTTCGCCATAGCAAATTGAGGTCTAGAGGCGGCTCTGCAGGAAGAGTGATTGACTGCTGACTAGGCTGGATCTTCGCCTTCCGAAAACAACGATATATGGTGTTGTTTTGAACGTGTGAAAACCAGGACTTCGTGATCCAACGAATTGTATGTGTGAGGTTGATGGTTTTGCTAGGATCGTTTTGCTGTTCGTATTGCTCAATCATGAATAGAAGCCATTGCTTCTTGTAATGATGCTTGAGATTCTGAATGATACCTTGATCAAGCGGTTGATATAAGCTTGTTGAATTCGCTGGTAGCCACTGAATTCGTATATTCAAAGGTGGAGGAGCTGCTTCAACACCGGCAGTATGTGCAGGAAAGTTATCCATAAGAAGGAGTACTGAACGGCTAGAATCGATCCATCGATAGAAGGCTTGAAGCCATTCAGCCATAATGAGTGTATTCATCCAGGCCTTCTTATTTGCACGCCATGTACAGCCTAGAGCTCTTAAATTGAACCCTCTGAAGCAGCGAGGCGACTGGGCCTTGCCTATGATCCATAAAGGAAATCTTTCTGTACCCGTAAAGTTGCAACAACAGGTAATTGTGATCCTGCTCTTGTCTACCTTCTGACCAGGCCTATTTTCGGCTGATGGGCCTGCAGAAGGAGTCTGGCGCCAGAACAGGCCTGTCTCGTCCATATTGAAGATATCCTCTTCCTGGTACTCGCCACACAGTGTTTGTATTGCTCTCATTTCCTCTTCAGCATTTGCTGGTACTGACGCTGATTCGCCGTGACGAATCCGCTTCTTGATATTGTGCCGTTTCTTGAAGTTGTGGAGCCAGCCAGTACTGAAATTTGGAGTGGGAATGCCCTGGTATTGAGGTATACGAGGCCAGATTTGCTGGGCTTTCTTGAGGAGGAGGTCACCGGTGATATTTGCGCCTTGACGATCAAGGGTTTGATGCCAGCTGAAGAGGATCTCTTCGAGAAGAGGCCACTGAGCAGGGCGTTGCCGGTATGAAGCTGTGTTGCTTCCTTCTCTGTGCTTCTCAAGGTAATCGTACCTGCTTGAAAGGGATTCCGATACTGTTGACTGTGTGATTTGATGGCTGAACTGCCTATTGAACCACCTAGCTGCCTCTCTTTGCGAAGGCCGAGGCTCCTGTTGACGATACCACGTTCTTAGAGCCCTTCTTTGCTCGTCTGAGATCGATTTGCGAACCATATAAAGGTCTTGATACAACGATATTTTGTATGGGGAGGCTAACGATTGATTGATAATCGCGAGAGACTAGTAAATTATGGAGCCAGGGAGGTTTTGATCGCTATATGGCGAATATCGTTGTAATGATCATCGCGCCATCGAGGCCTGACTCTACCCTAATGGCCTGATGCAGGAGTCCAGAATATGCGTGGCGCTCTGCCACTGCATGTTGCCCGACGCCGTACCTCCGTGTCGACGTTGATGTCGGCTGTGCCACTCTGCAGAGAGGCTTGAGGTGGGCCAAAGGGGAATTCACGGTAAGGCGAGGCTGTTTCGCGTTTAATCTAGCAATATGATGGCGCGGCAACCTCAATTGTGTCATAGGAGACCAAAGGTCATCTTTTTGATGAGTTTAGACTTTCGCTCTTTTGCCTTGCTTCAGATGCTTCAGTCTTCGTTGAATCCAAATGGCGTTTGACATTATTGTGTTTATCTTCTTATTGCAAACAGTGCGAATAGCAGCTAATGCAACGTCGACCGGCTATCTCATCACATACAACCAGTATCCTGCGGTTCTAGATACAGCACCACCATGCTTCATCAACGGTTGTGGTTCAGGTCCGGTGGACTCCATGTCCACAAATTGCAACTCAAGCGCGTCTTGCTATCCTCTCTGGAGTATGCTAAATACCGAATACCAACAACAAAATAATTGGTGTTCTAAAGCGAAAGGAGATACGGCATGCCGAATCCCTGGATGGCCAGTAATGAATGCGTCAGCCGTTTGCGATGCCTCTTCGCAATCATCAACATGGCTCTTCAACGGCAAGACCGGTTGCTGCTCTTCACAACCCGTCCAGCTGGCAATTTGGATGGAATCCATGTGTAATGGAAGCTACCTAAGTCTATTCAGCGACTACAATGACATGGCTCGAGAGGACTGGGAACAATACCTTCTTCCTTGGAACTGGACCGTCCAAGCGCTCAACTCCACGGGTGTCGTTGTTAGTCAACCGACTTGTCCAAAAACTCCTCTCTATCTAGGATCATTCGTCATCGAAAACTTGTTCTTCCTTTTATTCATTGCGTTCTTGACTTGGGCAAAGCTACGCTGGCTCCAAGGAGAAGACCATGGCGAGGGCTGGGTACAAAATGTGCAGAAGCTTGCTGTGCTGATCACTCCTTTTACATGGACGAAAGACAGAATAGTAAATCTCTTCAGAATTTTCTTCAAAGGCAATGGAGAAGGCGTAGACAAGGCCGTCACCTCCGCTATGCTCGCTCTCTTTATGGCGAGCCTTCAGCTCGTATCGAACCTCATATCCGCATACATCATCAAGAGCCATCCAGGTTATGGTCATATACCGCTTCCGTTGCTAATGCTTCTCTTCTGTGCGCGTCCTAGACTGGCATTTTTAGCCTGTCTTTTCTCGCTTTTGCCGAATAAATGGATCATTCATCTCTTCAAGATTCGCGACCCCCGAAGGGAATTGAGAGCGCAGCGAACAATTGCAGAGATCGCGCTTTCTTCTGCAGCTAGCGAGATCATCATGCAAGGCCTTGCTTCCTACTCTCTGGGTCGAGCGGCCCACGTTGGAGCACAGAAGAGATTCTACTATGTTGGTCACCTTTGGCCGTACTGGAGAGGCAAGGATGCGAGAATATTGTATCTTGGAGCTTTGTTTTGGCTTATTGCTTGCGTGGTCATTCTCGTCGTGTGGGGTGCGGTGTTTATCTTCCAGGTCAGCTTTCTTAACGCCACAGACAAACTCTCTGATTGGTACAAGGACTGGCAAGAACGTCGACGAGAAGCTATTTCAAGGAGTAGGCAACGCGAACGGACCTCAAGTGATGATACCGATAGGCCAGAGCAGAACTTTACTGAGTCTGGAAACCTTCTTGTTCAAGATCAAGGTGGTAACCTAAGAAGAACCGATGGCCTCGCACCACCAGGCCGTCGATATTACGGTCGCGGCAAAGATCCAGAACAAGATCAAAACCTCAGGCGATACGACACTGGAGCGGGCGTTAATAGTGTTCCTGGCCCAATCCAACAAGATGAATTCAACATGCGAGCAGATGTTATGCCAATTGCGGGTTCACGGCTAAGAAATCAAACCGCCATGGATACAAGTCGCTCTCGGATGGCTGAGTTGGAAGTGCAAAATCTTCGGCCAGATGTTCTCGCACGTACATCGGCATCTCGTCCGTCTACATCTGCAGTTCGTCGAACCGCCTACAACAGAGTTCCTTCAGACACCGTCGACCCTACAGTCACGCAAATGAGAGCGGATCTCTTAACGCCGCCCAGGATAGTCGTACATCCCATGGGCGAGCAAGGTAGCAACAACACATCGAGCACACTGATCGACTCTGGTACGGAAGCTTGGGATTCGATCACCGAAGTACCCGGAACGCCAAGAGATTCCCCCAGGAATATTCGCTCCGCGCCGTCTAGAGATCCATTCTCCGACACTGCGTATTACGGTGTGAATGGAGACCCGGAGGACGAAGACCACCATAGTGAGAAGTCTCCCCCATACGACCGTGGACGTCATTTCTCTAGAGATATCGACGAAGTTCAACCTTGGTTGCTGCTACTGGGATTTATCATTGGATTAGTGGCCTATGTTGCGCAATGGCTCTTCTGGGCTGGCTTTGTCAACGCTTCGGGAGAGCGGTACGCCATTTCTCGTTCAACTTTCAGTTGCCCAAGCTAATAACCGCACAGGTTCTGTCCCCCGAGTCTAGCGTCAGCGGTCGTATTGTGGGTGCTAGCAACGATATTTGGTTTGTTCCTCTGCCAATCTACCTGCTCATTGCTAACAAACCCAGGAATTACTCTACCGTTCACGCAGTAACTGCAATGGATGGCACGAAGGTCTCAATGGCTTCAATTTCGTGTGTGTATTATGTATGTAGTTATCTGATGATCAAGACAAGTCTGCTCATGGGTTAAACTTCACTGCGAGCTGACAGAGCCGATCCTTCCATGCCATTACAGTAATGTTGTCGTTTGATGTTCAATAACTCCTTATCCGAATCCTTTCACATTCAACTTGGCGCACGCTACGGTCGGAGTTCTAGGATTAGATATTCTCACGAAATACCTTGCATAGCGTAGAGAAGGAAATCTATGAACTATATAATCTATTGCATATACAGTCTCCTTTATCCCCAGAGAGTTCTTTGTTGTGAAGCATCTTTGCTTTTCCAACCCCATTGTCGATGCTGCTGTTTTGGTTGAACATCCCTCGGATTGAACCCGCACGGCAATACACGACTTCCGGCAATCACCACCTCCGAATGGTAGTCGTCGCCGTTTTGCGTCCCTGCTCGTACCAACGCAGGTGACAGAACCAGGCCAACTAAGTCTGGTCGCTGCATTTGGTGGTCCGGGCTGGCGCAAACCATAAAATGACCGTCAAACGGGAAATCGTGTCGCTTCGTTGTTTTCTCGTGCCTGGGCTTTGCTACTGCGAAGAACCGTGCCCATTGCTCATGTATGTAGGCATCCAACTCGACCACCGAGCGGAAAATGAAGAACAGGTCTTCTCTGCATTCACGCTCGCCCGATGTCAGCCATGGGTTGATCACTTGCAGAAATACGTCTATCTGCGGCAGTAGGTAATCCCTGCGGAAGTGGATGCGCATTTGATCCGCACGGACGTAGTATCTTGACGTGGCAGCGCCCACATTAGGGTTAAACGCTTCTTCTCTAATTTGATGGTGTTGTTGATTTCGAGAAATAATCATGTTCGAAGTGTTCGCTTTCCATTTCATAAATTTTCGCCACTCCTCGTCGGAAGCCTTGGGATCTGCGTGAAAGAATGAGCGAAATGTACTTTTAACAACTTAGACAGTAGGAAATACCTGGACGAAGAAACCTCTCCAAGATACTCAACTCTTCCCGAACTCTCAAAGCCCAAGTCATACCGATTGAATGTTCTTCAGGTTCGCTATCAAAAAAGTGATCTTCAATGAACTTCCAAAGATACGCTTCAATGATTAGATGTCGCGTATCATCGTCTTTAAGCATCTCTTTGGCATCTGTACATAGAGCTGCGATTGGCTGAGGGAGCCTTGGCCCTTTTGTAGGTCCATCGAAGAACCATGATGATTCAAGCTTGCCGCCGAAGTGATCTTCGGCCCACTGCTCAATGTCCCTTTGAAGTCTGCCCCATCGTACGCGAAAGAACTCATCATCGCAAACAACGCGGAGATCATTCTTGACAACATTCAGTTCATCGCTGGCAATCTGAAACCGAACTTGGATATCGTTATAAGAGCCCTGCAATTCCTCGATTTTGCCGTTCAGTTCTTCTACCTGGTGCCTTGAACCGGTGAGTTCTTGTTGTGCCAGTCCCAGTTTTCCCTGAAGAGAGTTGATTTGTTCGCACAAGGACTGCCCTTTAGCAGACAAGACACGCGCTTCTTCGTCTTTGGAATTCAACAGAGCCTGTGTGTTCTCTTGCCTGACTCTCCAAGCCGACACCTCATCTCTTAGCCGGTCTCTCTCTAGTCTTAAGTCGTCTTGTGGACCTTTCTTTCGCTTTTCGTCAGCGAGATCTTCCCTGGCTCTAGCCAAATGTTGCGTTTGAGTTTTAAGATCCTTGTCTAAAGTTGCTACGTCGAGCTTCAAAGTTTCTATCTGATTTAGCAGTGCCGGAACGTCGTGGGTTTCTCTTCCAGGAAATCCATTCACTCCTGCTCCCACGGGATGAACCAAGTCAGGATTTTGATCACCACGCGAGATGCTTTGCCGCGGAGGGGCGGAATTCGAATTCGCAATATTTCCAGCTGCCTTTTTCGAAAGTGCATTTTTTGCGACGGGCCTTAATGTCGGCAGCAGTCCGGCTCGCTTTTTCTTTTGCTGAGGTTCGGGTTGTTGTGTATATGATCCTACATTAGCATTTGCAGCGTCGGTATTAGGTGAGCCGGCAGTCGTCATTGTGTTGATTTGCGCTTCATGTTCGTCGCCGACGCTGCGACGGAGGTTTGATTAACTGGTAGGCAAAAGGCTTGGCAAGGATCGATCAGAAATATCATCTGGTCGGTAGATTCCTTCTTTGCGTCAAACTGCGCCGACGGTGCTGCGGCATCGTAACACGCCGGCTGAGCCTTGTCGCGTTTTGAAGCTGTTCGGGAACTGCGCTCTGCCGCTTATTGATTTGGGCGCATTAGCGTACGCCGAGCTGAAGGATGCCTGCAGGATGAAGCCTCAAAGTGGTATTTTTTTCATACGGTATTGATACACGCTTAAATTTAGTGTGGTTTGGCTTCTGATTCGAAAGACAACTGGCAAACTTTGTGACCACCTGCATTTAACCTCATCGGCAAAAAGCATTCAGCAACCTGCAGCATCGTGTGATTTAAGCACGGCCCTCGAGGCGCAGTGCTGCCTTGTGTGATACGGAATCTATGGCCGGCGTCGCGAGTCTGGAGTTGGGATTTGTCATTTGATAGGTTTACCGCATCTTCGTCTCCGCTGAAGGCTAATACGGTTGTCCGCGCAAAGTAGCCTTCTCGAAGGCTGTGCAATTTTGCTGCTAAGCCAGGCTAAGGACCGGAGCTCTTCGCCGTGTTCTAGTCGTAATCGCCGTTTAACTGCACCACATCTTTAACGACGTCTGAATCCTTTGGGATCGACACCAGCCATCCAGCGGCAGAACCGTAAACTCAGAAGTGGAGGCAGCTCCTTGACTGTCAGCTTCTGTAGACTTTAATATGATTTACTCTTAATAATCTTGATGAATGAACTTATTCGTTTTGTTTGTAAATAGCGAATAGCAATCATTATGGCGACACCCAGACCTCGAACGCCCCTGCCGCGACAACATCGCTCCCATCGTATTATTGGAATCGACTTTGGCACCACGTAAGTCTAGATATCCAACTCTAATGGAAGAAATACTAATCCTACTATAGGTACTCTGGTGTAGCCTACTCATGGACGGGTAGGATCAATGAAAATTCCGGAGTCATCATGAACTGGGAGGGCAAAGACGGCAAACGTACTAGTGCAAAAGTTCCTTCAACTTTATATTACGAAGATAAGGATAAACCGCCGAAATGGGGCTTCCTTGTTCCACCGGAAGTGAAATGCCTCAAGTGGTTCAAATTGCTGCTTCTCGAAGATGTTGATTTGAGGCCTGACGTGCATGAATCAAAATACATCAAAGAAGCTCGCGAAACCCTACGAACTCTAGGAAAGACAGCTGTTGAAGTGGTGGCTGATTACTTAAGGGCTCTTTGGCAACATACTCTGAATGAAATGAAAAGAAATGACGGTTCTGGAGCGGTGGAGGGGTCGGCTTTCCGGGTGGTAATCACACTTCCAGCGATTTGGCCAACCTACGCACAAAATAGAATGTTCCAGGCTGCATCTGAAGCAGGAATCACCGCTCGTCGCCATGGAGGAGAAACGAAGCTCGACTTTTACTCAGAGCCGGAAGCTGCCGCGCTTGCTATCATGCAGGACGCGCGTGGCCACGCGGTGGATGTAAGTGCAGCGTAAATCGTCCAGTCTTTCTATTGCTAACTGTTGAAGGACGGCGAAATGTTTGTGGTGTGCGATGCCGGTGGCGGTACTGTGGTAAGTACAGCTTGTTGTTGATGTTTAGTCATGCCAACTAGTTACAGGACCTCACGACATATGAACTCGAGTCGTCCTATACCTGGTTCATGAGAGAATGCGCTCAAGGTGATGGTAAGTAATCCCAAATAGCAATCAAACGTAAAGAGATAACTGACCTTATTTTATCAGGGAAACTTTGCGGCTCCCTATTTCTCGATGAAAAGTTCGACGAACATCTCTTGAACTGGGTTGATCAGAAGAGATGGAAACAGGTAGATCGAGATGATATGAGAGAATTCAAAGAGGATCAATGGGAAGGTGCAGAACGAGGCTTGAAGAGAAGGTACAACGGCGCTCCCCAAGACTGGAAGATTATCATGCCACGGTCATATCATCCGAAAACACCGATGTTGAAGTGGTCTGCAAAGGCTGTGAAGAAGAAAGACAAGCCCGAACTTCGAGAAAACAAACTCATTTTGAAAACGTAAGTCAAAGGTCCTCTTCAGCTTCAAGATGGTTCTGACCTCGAGCTAGGAAGCATGTTGTCGACGTATTCAACCCATCAATTGTTCAAATAGAGGAGCTGGTTATGAACCAACTGAACCAAGCGAAGCTGAAAAAGGGTCGATACCCTGAGGTGAGTTGTCAATGTTTCGACTACAACATTGGCTGACGAAGAGCAAGGCTGTCTTTCTTGTCGGTGGCTATGGACAGAACGAGTATCTTCTCGAACGGTTAGAGAAAAGATTCGAAGGCTTTGATGTCACAGTTCGAAGGCCGACTGGGACTGACGGGTGAGTCCCTCCGCTAATTGCACAACCTGCATGGGAAATCCTGAACTTGTCAACTAACATTCATCAGCTGGTCGGCAATTACCCGTGGCGCCCTTCTACGAGCCTATAACCTACACAACCAGGAAGGAAGCGGCAATATAAAGGTGGCTACAGTTAGTAGTCGGATTTCTCGGATGAGTTATGGCATGGATCTTGTTGAACCATTCGACCAATCTAAGCATTTGGAAGCGGATAAACAGTTCTGGCCGTCATTGGACCGAGACATGGCAATCAACCAAGTCGACTGGTACTTGAAGAAGGTGAGTCACTATGAAGAGATATATCTCGCAGGTCCTGACGTACAAGCAGAACGCTGAGATAGGAGAGAACGTCATGAAACACCAGTGGAAGCGCCTTGTGAGAGAGCAACCTGAAGAAAGTCGCATCAAGATCCAACTTCTCAAGTGCGGAAGTGATGATCCTCCCACCCGAAAAAACGGAGACGTTCATGTAGAATGCGAAATTGAGTGTCGCGTCACCACACCTTTCGAAGAGTTGCCGTACTTTGAAGATAGTGAGGGCGAGACCTGGCGAGAAATTCATTTCGAGCTAGAGATGAGGCCATGTGGAACGATGCTTGAATTTGCGGCCTACTACAATGGAAGACGTCAGCCTCCTGTTCGAGTACATCCACCCTGCGCGAATGCTCCGAACATAACTGAAGGAGTTCGCAGAGAGGATATGGCGTTGGTGCCAGCGTCGGAGGCTGTCCAAGCTGCTCCGCCAGCGGTGCAAGAGCTTGCCGTAAATCCGTGAGTATACTGAGACTTGTGTAGCGATACAATGCATTAACAATCTGGCAGACCACGAAGCCGTCCAATGCAATTTTCGATGTCGACTCCATTGTTACGTGCTACTCGAGCAGTACAATCAGCACTTTCATGAATCTTTTCTTGCGAGATGGCGTTGGAATCACATGTATATCCAGATTCGGGAAGGTTTTCTCTGGGTTTCCTAGACTTTGCATGATGAAGTAGACTTCTCAATTCAAATTTACGACTCTCCGTGTTACTAAGCCTGGCCTAAGCACGATTCAGTAAGTTGGCTATGCAACTCCAGCATGATAAGGTAGAGGTACGTTTACCTTAATCTCCAATATCAAATCCGGAATCAACTTTGAGTCACTGGTATGGCTGGTGGAAGTTGATCAAGATCACCCCAAACTCTGAAGACATAATAAGCGCAGATAAAACCCGGAAACGACAGAAACACAGGTCAAAACATTCCATGCAGTTTGCAACGCTGAACTGACTAGAACGATCCCCCAACTATCTGGTTTTCATTGCTGTTATCCAACAGGGAAGACGTGTCGATGCACCCTAATATCATACCCAAGGGTGATCAAACAAGCCCATGATGTCCAACATCGGAAAGAAACCAGATGATGAGTCCCATTCAGGGTGACATAAGATGAGCCGCACTTCTGTAGGGCGTAACCTTCGACAACGGCAGGATTTTCACGGAGCTTTGAACGTGCATCACAAGGATTCCGTATGCAGGGCATTTGGTGATGCTGACCTATCGATACGATACTCTAGGTGGGGCTTTTAGCAGGGCAGAAGTTCTCCACTAAAAGATACGTAAAGGGAAGGGGTGGCCTAGCTAACGCTGTCCGTCCGTCCTCTTATCCGGAAAATCCTACCGATTGATTCTTCTCCTTTCCACCTCACGCTTGGCTACTCATCTCCAAGCTCTTGCGGCCAGGTCTTCAGTTAGAGGTATTCGCTTCGCCTGTGAAGAAGACTTCGTTCGATGATTGCGTCCTTTGCAATTGCGAATCTTATCAAAGTGGCACAACATACAAACACAATTCAAACTCCAACTTCTACTCCCAATGATTCAATAACATACGTAGAACCGAAGCCAAACCTACGGCTTGGTGTGATCAAGAGCATTGCTCTCACAACTGAGTTTAGTCGAGGAGTGGATTAACAGTGGGGTGACCTCGAAATATCACATCGGCAGCCATGCCTACTCTTAACGTGGTCAGCTTCAACATCGTTTGCGCAACCTTGGGAGGATTCATTGCCATTTTCGGTCTTGTCTCCTATCTTTTGAAGGAAAGATTTTATCTCTCCGAATCTCGTATGACTATCCTATATGGTTCTAATGATACCTACAGACCAATGACATCTTGCAGTCATTTCGCTTATCGGGGGTATCATATTCTCTCCTCATGCTACGAATTTGATACGGCCTCTCGAGTACGCTCTCAATGACCAAGAAACACTCAACACCATTACGCTCTACTTCACGAGGCTAGTGCTAGGCGTCCAGCTTGTCCTTGCTGGCGTGCAACTTCCGAGCCGTTACCTACAATTAGAATGGAAATCACTTGCTCTTCTACTCGGCCCTGGCATGACAGGAATGTGGATATGCACTTCCCTACTTGTCTGGGCCTTCGTACCCAACTTCAGCTTCGTTTACGCGTTAGCTGTGGGTGCATGCGTGACGCCAACGGACCCTGTGCTTTCGAATACAATTGTGAAAGGGAAGTTTGCTGATAAGAATATCCCGAAGGAATTACAGAAGATCATTATCGCGGAGTCTGGCACCAATGATGGACTCGGATATCCTTTTCTCTTCCTGCCGCTCTACCTCATTAAGTACGTAATGGAAGGAGGTGCAGGGTCAGGTGGGTCTGCAGGAACAGCCATTGGGATGTGGTTTTACGAGACTTGGGTGTATGAGATCATCCTGAGTGTTGTATACGGTGCTACTGTAGGGTGGATCGCGAAGGAGTTGCTACACTGGGCAGAGGAGAGGAAGTATGTCGATCGAGAAAGTTTCTTGGTGTTCGCCATTGCTCTTGCAGTACGTTGAGCTTTTGCGCAATCATTGCCGGTGTTCTAACATGCTATATCAGCTCTTCATTGTCGGTACGGTTGGAATGATTGGGAGCGACGATGTTTTGGCCTGCTTCATTGCCGGCAACACCTTCACCTGGGACGACTGGTTCCGTCAAGAGACGTTGGATGACTCTTTGCAGCCGACGATCGACATGCTGCTCAATGTCGCAGTCTTTATCTGGTTTGGAGCCGTATGCCCTTGGTCATCCTTTGCCCATAATGCCAACATTCCCATCTACCGTCTTATTTTCCTCGGAATCCTTGTCCTCCTGCTCCGACGCCCTCCCATTGTGCTACTCATGCACAACAAAATCCATCAGATCGAAGAATGGCGACAAGCTCTTTTCGTAGGCTTCTTTGGCCCAATCGGAGTTTCAGCAATCTTCTACCTCTACGTAACTCTTGACTATTTACGGAACAACATTGATGTTGATGGTCAGGAGCGAGCAGATGCCGAACGATTGGGAGAGGTCTTGACGGTGGTGGTTTGGTTCCTGGTGATATGCTCCATTGTCGTCCACGGCCTGAGTATCCCACTGGGCAAACTCGGCTTCTACATCCCACGCACAATCTCGATCGCAATCTCGCAAGACGCGTCCGAGCCAGCCTTCCACGTCACAGAGTCGCAGACCAGCTCCAGCGGCGACCCGGCTTTCCCACCAGCCACGTACAACAACGCTCCCCGCCCCATCTACCACATCGGCCGCTCCGTCATTAGACCTCGCCAGTCTCACTCGCGCTCTCGCCCCGGCTCCAGAGCAACCAGCAAGCGACCCAGCGCGAAAGGCTCCCGGGCCGCCAGCCCTCTGCGGAGCTCCGCCGGCCCATCCAGCCCGACCATCGAGCGCACGATCAACTTTCCGCAGCCGCCACCCAATGAAGTGGCCGCCGAGGAAGCCCATGGCGGCGAAGCCAGCTCCGAGGCCGCCAGCCCGGCGTCTCAGTCGCACTTGGGCCGGCTGCGGCAGCTCGGTGGGTTCGTAGGCCGCTCTAAGAGCCCTGTTCGTACTCCAAGTCCGGTTGACGTCCGTAGCTCTGCAGAGCTGGTAAGAACGCCGGCCGGCCTGAACGGAAGGAGTATTAGGTTTCCCGATGAGCAGGCACCGAGCGCGCAGTGATGATGCTTGCTGTGTATAGAGGAAGAGGGGATGGTGGCTTCAGCGGGATGATAGAATACATGATTCTTGGGAAATTGTTTTACTGATGAAAGCTACGATATGGTATCCCAAATTGACTATGGAGTAAGTGGGTTTGATTTTTGGTAGGCCAGTCGTTTTTGACTTGACCTATAAATTTGATATATCTACGCCTTTACGGACTTGTCACCAGTAATTCGAGCCTAGAATAACGCTATATAGAATGGTATCATTTTGAGCTAGCTTGGATGTATTGCTTAATTACATTCAGTACAATCCCATAAAGTGAACTGGATTTCGTGGCGTGCTGATGATCCACAGTATGCTGTCGCTCCTTAATTCCGCACAGGGCGAACGTACTCCGGTCAGCATGCCTTCTACATCGTAATTACTAATTCGCATTCCTTCACACAAACTTTCTTCATCCCATTGATCACGACTACCAGCTTGAAAATTTTAACCAATGGAATAATTGATGCTCAGTCAGCCAAAGACCGAAGAACGGAACCGTTCCCGCTTCCGGTCAGTTCGCTCTCGGCTCCACATAGAACTTTAGCTCCGAAGGCTACGATTAAAAATGATCTCTTTAGCTGCGCTTCTTGCTAGATTGCCTCAAATTTATAATTTCTTATCTCCTTGAGGCTCTGCCACTTCATAATCATGGGCCGTCTCTGCTCTCCTTGACCTTTTACATTCGTCGCTCCTCCTGGCCGCAATTAGACTTCTAATATCAATCGCTCTCTTATCGAAATGGGCGTCGCCGAAGATATAGAAAAAGACCTGTCCGTTCAGGAGCAAGGACTTGTCCCTAACGACGTTCAATCCCCATCAGAATCCTCATCGCCTGCCTCCATCACCCATGACGCCAACAAACGTCCAGAATGCTTCTCTTCAACCTTCCAAGAGTGCCTGTTCGTGCTAACCTGCACAATGGCAATTGGCACCTCAAGCTTCACGATCGGAGCAACCACGCCGATCACCGCACGCATAGGAGAGGACCTGCACATGACCAACGCCGAAGTGTCCTGGATCAACGGATCATGCGCGTTGGGCGCGGGCGCGTTCCTGATGCTGTTCGCACGCGTGGCGGACCTGTTCGGGCGGCGAAGCATGTTCATCGTCAGCATGGGCGTGTTCAGCGTGGTGATCATGGGCGTGGGCTTCTCGCGCACGCCGCTGGAGATGGACGTGTTGATGGGCTTCACGGGGCTGATGACTGCCGCCAGCGTGCCGCCGGCGCAGGGCATCCTCGGCGTCGTCTACAACCACTCCAGCAGGCGCAAGAATGCCGTCTTTGCGTGCTTCAGCGCCGGCAATCCGCTCGGCTTCGTCATCGGTATGATTAGCTCCGGCGTTGCGACCGAGGTGCTCAGCTGGAGGGCCAGCTTTTTTTGGATTGCCATTATCTACGCCTGCTTCACAGTCATCGCCATCTTCATCGTGCCCAACGATCCTACAGAAAAACAGGCGCTCACCTGGGAAACTCTGAAGAACTTTGACATACCGGGAGTCCTACTCATCGTTGCTGGGATAGCGATGTTTTCGAGCGGACTAAGTCTAGGCGGTAATGCACGTGAAGGATGGAAGACGCCGTATGTCATTGCTCTTCTGGTCGTCGGTATCGCCTGTCTCGCTGCATTTGTTGTCTGGGAGTGTTATTGCGAACGACCTTTGATTCCGATGAGTATTTTCAAGGATCGTAACTTCTCATTGCTGCTCCTAATTCTTCTGTTTGGATTCATGGGGTTCACCACTTCGAGCTTCTGGGTTTCGCTATATTTGCAGCGGGTATGGCATAGCTCTGCACTCAAGACGGCGGTATATTTACTTCCCATGGCAGTTTCGGGAACGTTGGTGAATGTGAGCTTGACTGGAAGTGAGTCACAAACAAAATGCTGACGAATGGCAGGTCGTTGCAGGCATGGTGTTACACCGCATTTCGAATAGAATCCTCATGGCTGTCGGTGCCATCGCGTATACGATATCCTTCCTCCTCCTAGCGGTTGCAAAATCCAACTACTCTTACTGGGCACTTTTCTTCCCGTCGTTCGTTTTGGTGGTTATGGGTGCCGATTTCGAATTCAATGTCACAAATATGTATGTCATGTCGACAATGTCGCGTAGTCAACAGTCCGTCGCTGGCGGTCTATTCCAAACGGTCACCCGGCTCTGCGGCACCATCGGCTTCGGTATCTCAACTGCGTTGTTCAATGCGGTACAGGATCATCCAAGCACATCCGGATATTATTCCGGTGATCCTATCGAGCCGTACTCTGCCACATTCTGGTTTGCATTTGGTGTTGGAGCAGCAAGCTTGCTGCTCTTACCTTGGCTTACGATTGGTACTCAAGGTCACCACCAAGAAGTCCAAAAGGACGAAGGGCAAGCACGGGAAAGTAGATCACTGAAAAGGAATGAAAATCTCGTGGAGAAGAAATATGTTGCTCTACCATAGGGAGCTAGCTAATGAGCAATGGAAATGATAAAGCCACATCCCGTGAGCACAATTTCCTGCAAATGCAAAGGCCGTGAAATTCATACCCGGAAGAGCCATAACCCGCGATTTCAGAACTGTATGAAAGAGCAATCTGATATGAACCATGGAGAAACTTGCTGCCCGCCCATTTTTCGGGTCGTTTCAGGAGTCTCCAGCCCGAAGGATTAGTGCAGAGCCTGATAGGCATCATTACTCCGCAGAATGTGAAAATGCAGTCTCCATGGATGCAGAAACTTAGAGTAATCAAACTGTGAAAGCAACCTCAACACCTCAATCTCATTAGCAAGTACCATATTGTTAGCAAACTCGATGGTATCCATCATCACCGCTTATCCTGAGTGAAGAGTATCACTTAGGGACGTTCAGTGTCGAGGAAGCGGTGCCTATGAGTCTCGCTTGGGAAAAAGTTGGTAACGATCTCCCTGATGGTGTTTTCTGCAGCCCTGCGATACATCTGGTCGGCTTTGAGCTGTCGAGCACGTTGGATCTCTATCCCGCGCAATTGGAAGCGTTCCTGCTTGGCGTAACGCAAGAACTCGCGCATGCTCTCCTCGAAGTTTTGCCTATCACCAGTGTCAGCTGCACGCCAGATGGCATTGCAACGTTCACGGACCTTCCTCGGATCAAGACCCAACAAGAAGTCCTCTCTGCCGATCGCTTTTTTGATGTCGAGGAAGCGGTTATACTCTTCAACAAGTGGCGCATTGTCAACCGGACTGTTTCCCATCATCTTGGACTTGGCAGTCGAATTGAGGTACGTTGCTACGGTGGGACATTGGAGAGAAAAGTCAGCACAGAAGCACGGGATGCCGTAGTGACGTTTGCGGCACTTTCTATCATGCATTGCGATGCCGACTGGGCTCCTTCCCCAGAAGGCTCGCATCTTGAATTGAACAGATTGGATGTTTCGAAGGCAGTAGAACGGACGGATCAGCCACTTAACTTGGAAGGCGTTATGCATCATGGTGTTCTGTTCATCGGCCCACAAGTCAATGGCCAAGTGCTTCAGGCGGCGTGGAGAGTCGTTGAAGATGGCTGCAAGGCGATTAAGTTGCCATTTGAGAGCGGCAAGGGTGTTCCGGTAGTCGGTGTCATTTCCTTGCCACATTCTTGTCTGGTCTCCGGTGGTCTCGAAGCGGATGTGGATCCGGAATCGCAAAATACCAGACTGGAGAAGCTGAGGCAGGTTAATCTCGTCCAAGGTATCGTACTGCTTACCCATGAATTGAAACTTATTGTGGCCTCTGATAGTGATATGATAGATTGCATTCTTCTGCAATTCTGGCAGGGCTTCGCTATAGATTTGTCGGTTTACTCGGAGAAGAGCAAAGTCATTCTTCTGCATTTGCAGATATCCGCTCCATCGGGCTGGTTTGGGACCAAGAGCATGCTCGTAGATGCGAAGTCGAACCTCAGGAGGCATCTGCAGTAGGTATGACTTGTTGGGATCGAGTCGGGGCTTCGGTTTAAAGGCCTCAGTCCTAGGCCCCTCTGCGAGCATGAAGGCATTAATCACGTCTTCGCGGACTCCTGCGCTGGCGTTGAGTTCCAGAGACATGATGTCCTTTCCGTTATCCATTGATCGAAAGGAAGTATACAGCTGGAAGCTGTCAAGAACGGGGTGGAATCTTCGAAGGTAATGGTAGAGGTACTAGGAGTGTGAAGGTGGAGAGGTTGAGAGCAGCGAGAGAAGAGAGTGAGGGGGGGTTTTATGTGAGGTGGAAGCCGTAGATTGCGGAGATTAAAAGTGAAGTCGGAAATGACTTGATTCTGGGTGGAGAAATGATGTTTCGCTGCGGCGTGGTCATCTGTGGTCTCTCGTCCTGGACTCATTTCAAGTTTCTACCCGGGATTGTCTCTTATCCACGTGCTGGCTATGTTCTCGAGCGGGCTTTTAAACCCTCACAAACAACTGAGGGTTAGGGAGGCCGAATAAACCCACGTCTGTGTTAAGAGTCGTTTGACTAATTCGTGAGAGTGAGGTTACGCTAAACTTAAAGCCGATGAGAGCCGCGGTACGGAAGTGAAGGCAACGAGCAGTCTTGAGAAATTATGTCGGCTTTAGCTACGAAGCTTGGCCTTGGAGTACCTATGTCGTGCATGAAGGGCTAAATCATCGCTTGCGTAGTCAGGAAACGCCGCAGGTGAGAGGAGGTGTTGTACATGAGAAAATCAAATATGAAGGTGGAACACATGGAAGCGACCGGTCTGGGTTTTGACAGTAACCACAAAATTTCTATAACTTAGCCCTGTACTGAGCGAGAACACCTCGAGGAATATTAGGCGGACCATCGTAGATCTCATATTCTGCCTGGCGAGTGTTGATCTACTTGTTGTCAGCTTGAGCAACGAATCCAGAAGTTGACGACCTACGTGTTGTAGACCCAATTCCTCAACTCTCTCAACACCCAGTAATCTCATACACGTCTCAACTTCAGCCTTTAAGATTTCCAGAACCCTCTCAACACCAGCCTGTCCACCAGCTCCAAGTCCCCAAAGTGGTGCTCTACCCACACCGACTGCCTTGGCACCGAGGCAGAGTGCTTTGACGACGTCCGTCCCCCTCCGAATACCTCCATCCACCCAGACTTCGACCCGATTGAACACCTCAGGACAGTACTTTCTTATCTCCATAAGCGTGTGCACCGCCGGCGGCGCCGTGTCGACAGCCCGCCCACCATGATTGCTCAGGACAATGGCCTTGACCTGCGGCGCATGCTGACTCGCCAGATAGGCATCCTCGTGCGTCTGGATGCCCTTCAGCACGATGGGCAGCGCCGTGTGCGCGGCCAGCCAGGGCAGCGTGGTGCGCCACGTCAGGTCGGGCGCGGTGCCAGCGAAGAGCGCACGGCCGACGCCGCCGCCCGCGTCGCCGATGTCTGTGTCTCGCGCGCTCGGGTCCGCGCCGCCGCCGGATGGGTTTGGGTGGACGCTTTTGGTGCGCTCGTCGTGCTCGCGCTTGCCTGGGACCGGCGCGTCCAGAGTGAGGCAGAGGAACTTGACGCTGGGCAGCTTGTTGATGCGCGCGATCATGGCTTCGGATTTGCTGCGCTCGTTCTGCACGTACAGCTGCCAGCCGAACATTTGGCCCGGTGCGCATGAGGCGACGATCTGCTCTGGTGTCTGCGACGCGTTGTGTGATATGATTTGCAAGGCACCGTACTTTGTGCACGCTTTTGCCATGCCGTGTTCACCATCGGGATGGCCTAACCTGGCCATTGCCGCTGGCGCAATGTAGAATGGAACATTAAACTTGTGTCCGAGCAGAACAGTCGAAGTGTCGCAGCGAGTACAGTCAACGAATATCCGTGGCCGCAGTAGTATTTTGCTGAAGACGTGGTTGTTGTAGTACTTCGAAAAAAGGTCATCTCCTGCGCTGTAGTAATACGCCCATGCCTTCTTAGATACTTTCTTGGTTGCCACTGCCTCTATGTCGTCTAGGTTCAAGCACTCGTCTAAGGTCATGATATGTTCATCTTCCGCAGCACCCTGTTGAGGCGATGGGCTTTCAAGCTTGGGAAGAGTACTTTCGTCGATTGTTCCAAGGCATTGCTCCGGTTTCAGAGACTCTTCAAGTGTCCCTGGCGGGTGTATTGGGTCGTATTCTTCTGTCGCGTCTGTTCCGGCCAGTTGGAGGATTATCTTTGAACCACCAGGGTGATCTTGAATGAAATTCGTCACGTCGTAAACTTTGCCATACAGAATCACCCAACAGCTGTCCGCTGTGTTATGCTGCTTAACTTTCGATCATGTCAGTGCACGCTCAGAATTTAATCCTAATGCTAACAGTTGAATCCAACCTTCGTTATAGCTGTACACTTTGGCCATGCTGCGCGATTTCTATGCGGAACAATATTCCGCCTCTGAGGACGAAATCTATGATGGTGCCCGGAAGTTGTTTAATGTCAATTCACGATTAGCGTGGAATGCGAGGAGAGTCGACGGGACTAATAATATTTATGGTCATCAAGCGCTCCTGCATAGCGTCTGCGGTTGAGAAGATCAAAGCGGCCATGCATCCGACGGTCGAGCGTTTCGGGTGGAATTCCGCCGAGGGAGACACGCGAGGCTTGAGTCAGATGAACAAATTCTCCGTGAACATTTTGCAGTGGAAGTCTATGGCGAAAAGAAAGTCTACCGATATTCTACGCTAAATCTTATGAGTGAGGGTAATTGTCTTAAACGGATCTCGCTTTCCACCCCTTGTAAGTGAACCATAATGCCACCGCGGCGATACCTAGCCGTCCTATAAGTGTGACTTCGACAGCCCTTCGCACAATATTGTAATATCCAGACATTAGGGGCGTTATGGTATCACTTCTGAAGCTCTTTTGATCTGGCGTCACCGATCCATAAAGTCTCCAGCCTGCACCCATGCCGTCAATCTTTGCGACTGGTGCCTTGACTTCGCCGTTAACGTCACCTGCTTGCTGTGAGTCTTCTGCTGCGAGTTCAGCGGCTTTGTAACCATCTTCCAACTCCTTCTGCTTCTGAGTTCGGAATCGATACGACATAAGCCATAGCACAAAACGCAGATCCAGTGGTGTGAAAGTGGGATAAACCCACGCTCTAATGGCCGTATGCGGTGGAACCAGATCCAAGAAATCGCTCATGATGCCTAGTGTGAGGCCCCATAGTAACAGCGGGACATCAACAGGTGAGGACGGTTTATACCAAGATGCGCCAACCAGAGGAACAATGAGATTTGTGTTGATAGGGTCGTCTGCCAGATCGTGTATGTCTGCCTTCGTAGGTACAAACTCGTCTGTCGAAGTGCAGTATACAGACTCGGAAGGTATCAGGCGAACAGCAGCAAACAACATGTCGCCAGTCGTGAAGCGGTGAACCCACTTCTTGAAGCCAAGGTCGTTCCGAGATGTTCGGGATGAAACATCCTGATACCAAAAAGTTCGTTGGGACGGAGAAAGGAGTACGCGGACCGGAACCCAGTGTGCAGACGCAACTTCTGAGGGTTGGAGACGTAGAGGAGGAATGTCGTGTGAGGTTAGAAGGAAGACATAGGGACAGAGTACCATAAGCGGCGACTTTCCCCAATTCGCTGATACCACACGTTGAGGCAGGTTGCCGGTCGAGATAGCGATGTCATCGGACAACTCCAATCCCACCTCTTCGTACGCCTCTCTGATAGCAGCCGCCTTGTCATCCGCATCTTCTTTGTCTCTGCCACCGCCAGGAAAGGCAACGTGGCTCGTCCATTTGTCTCCTTTGCGAGCTGCCCGTTTGATAAAAAGTACCTCGGGATCTCCAAACTTGACCCAGTCCTGGTCGAAGAAGGCATTTATGCGGTCCTCGTCCGAAATGAACTGGCTCTTCTCGCCAAAGCCATTGCTTTTGGGCGGCCAAAACTTGTAGTGAGGCTGAATTCGAATAATCAAGGTAACCGAGGCGCGTTTGGGGGTTTCGGGAGGACTTTCGGTGTAAGGATAGGGATAGGCGCTGAGGTCGAGGAGGACTTTTCTGAGGTTTTGGACGAGATCTAACGACCACGGATGGTCCCTGGCGGTCCCCTCGCGTCGAGCCATGGCGTTCGTGCAGGAGGAGTCGGAGGTTGAGTTTCTCAATTGGAGCAAGGCTGCCTCAGACTAGGGCATGCGCGTGGCCGATGTCTGATTGGTCAATTGCTGGTGATGGCGAAAGGCGGGGTGCGAGTCAACGAGACGGAGCTTGCAGCTGGCAGGTAAAGAAGCTTCTTCATTCCCTTCAAACTCAAACTTCTTCACCTCACACGACCATATACAATATCCCGTTCTCTCCTGTCGATCAAAGAGATTCTTTTCTATCTCCAATCCATTGATTTGGCCATTCTTCCATCCCTCATTTGAAGCCTGGCCTGCGTTAAAGATGCATTTTGGGCGTATCCTCAACGCAAGTATCTACCCGCCTTGGAAAGACAAATACATCGATTACGATAAGATCAAGAAACTCCTCAAGGAAGGCTCGTCAACTCCGGACTCACCCGTCGAAGCAGAGGACGAATGGACTGAAGAAGATGAGGAGGCATTCGTCGAAGAGCTCATCAACGTGCAGCTGGAGAAGGTTGCCGCATTCCAAGCTGAAACTCTTCAGCGATTGAGAGACGAGACGGCAGAATGTGAGAAGAAACTTCAACCTTTGGGTGCTGGTCAACAGCCCGCATCTGGTGACACTCCCGAGGTCTCCATCGAGGATACTGATGGCAGCAAGGCGCCCATCTCCGATGAGGAGAAGAAGAAGGTCCTCAATGATGTCCTCAAGAAACTTGACAGCATCGCAAAGGAAACGAACGAACTTGAGAAATACAGTCGGATCAACTACTCTGGCTTCCGAAAAGCGGCCAAGAAACATGACAGGAGGAGAGGCCAAGCATATAGAGTGCGACCTTTGCTGGAAGTTCGGCTCTCGCAGCTGCCCTTCTATAAGGAGGACTACTCTCCTCTGTTGTATCGGCTTTCAGCGATGTACTCCTTCGTCCGCCAGAGCCTCGATGGCAAAGATCATCAAGGATTGTCATTCACCGACAGCCAGCCTGGAGCAGAAAGCTATACCTCGTACAAATTTTGGGTACATCCGGAAAATATCATGGAACTCAAGACTCTCATTCTTCGCCACCTTCCAGTCCTCGTCTACAACCCTCAAACCTCCAAAATCGCCGATGGCACCGAGCCAGACCCAACCGTTACCTCCATCTACTTCGACAACCCAAAGTTTGCACTTTACACCAAAAAAGTCGGACATGAGCCTGACGCTCCTTCCCTTCGCCTTCGATGGTACGGGCCGCTTGAGGAGGAAACAGACATTTTCTTCGAGAAGAAAATCATACAAGAAAATGATGTCAGTGAGGAAGAGCGTTTTGTCGCACACGATCGTCATATTCAGCCGGTCATTACCGGAGATTACCACATGGAACGATCCATTGACAGACTCAAGAACATTTACGGCGAGTCCAATGATCGCGTAACGCACTTCCAAACCGCAGTCAAAGACATTCAAACCTTCATTAAAGATGACCAGCTTCAACCCGTTCTGAGAGCTAATTATAGCCGGACAGCCTTTGAGATTCCAGGTGATGACAGAATCAGGATTTCTCTCGATACAAATGTTGCATTCATTCGCGAAGATGCCATCGATGTCGATCGTCCTTGCCGTGATCCCGATTCCTGGCATCGTGCGGATATCGACAGCAAGCAGTTGACCTATCCCTTCTCCGAGATCCGAAAGGGTGAGATCTCTCGCTTCCCCTTTGCTATTCTCGAAATCAAAATCAAAGGCCAGAAGCAATACGAGTGGGTGGACGATATGATGAACAGTCATCTCGTCAAAGAAGCGCCACGGTTCTCAAAGTTCGTTCACGGTGTAGCCAGCCTCTTCGAAGATTATGTGAATACTTTCCCATTCTGGCTCTCGCAGGTTGACACGGACATTCGCCGAGATCCCGATCAGGCATTCCAAGAGGAACAAGAGCGCAAGAAGCAAATGAAGGAGGATGATTTCGTGGTTGGATCACTGTTTGGCAAGAGTCCTGCACGCCTCGCTTTCCGAGGGTCTTTGAGTTCACCCGTTGGGAGTCCATCTTCCAGAGGCATTTACAAGCCAGGAACGAGTCCCAGGGTCACGAGTGCGATGACAAGAGTTGAGAAGCCCGAGAGAAAGGATGACATTCCTGAAGAGGACAGTTTCGATGAGGAAGACGCTCACGCGCATGAAGATGAGTATGGCGCTACCACGACAAGAGGTCTAGGCAAGCTCTTCCCATCTTGGAGTACTTCCAAATTTGCTCGTGCACACCGTGCCGGCCCAGAGCGGTTGCCTCCTGGGGTGCAGAAACCAACGTACTGGATCAAGGATCAAGGTGAAGTCAAAGTCGAGCCAAAGGTCTGGCTTGCAAATCAGCGAACCTTTGTCAAGTGGCAACATATAACGGTCCTACTTGCAACTCTGTCGTTGGGTCTTTACAATGCCGCTGGTGCCGACAACTACATTGGAAGAGCACTTGGTGCAGTGTACACCATCATTGCCGTGTTCACTGGATTCTGGGGTTGGGGAATCTACATGTATCGCTCTACTCTCATTAAGAAGAGGAGTCCCAAAGACTTTGATGCGAAGGTTGGACCGGTTATTATTTGTGTCAGCTTGATGGTCGCGCTGATAATGAACTTTGCACTCAAGGTAAGATTACATTCTACCCGTATTGGATCAAAAGAAAAGACCTAGCACCAGCCGGATAGGCCTCCCGCAGAAATTGTTTTGGATATCATCGTCAAGAACTCCAGCTAACAAGTGTAGTACCACGCCGCCCTTACCAGTGATGCTGATAAAGCTCCATCGAATAGTACAGCCTCGATCTACGAATACGAGGTTGAACTCTAAGTGTTCATCAGTTCTTTAAGCAGTGCTGATAAAATTTGTTTTTGGGAATTGGTTATTGCGTACAACCAGAGCCAAGTGGCTTTGGTATTGCAGAGCTGGAAAACGTCAGATTGATAATGAGGACTGCCAGCTACTGCAGGTGCTGTTTGATATAGGTAGTCGTTGTCTGGGATTGGAAATTGATGTCTGTTCAGCGCTCGAAGTCCTTTGCCCGCCCATGCCGATGGCTTAAACTGTATTCACCGTACTCCGTATGGCATACGGCAATTTCATTTACTTCAGTGTCCGCATTGAAAGGGAAGTGCTCACTATGTCCGTTGGGAGTATGAGAAATTTTGATACTCGTCAAAACGTTGCGGCCTTGTTGCCTGATATAAGCTCGACCACACGACGTCCACTCTCGAAGCTCTTCCAATTGCTCAGATTTATTAACCGCTAAACGTCGTGACAAATATTCCAGTCTCCCCGAAATCAATCCCACAGTCCACACAATAGCTCAACACTATCATGGCGAGCCACTGCGGTCCCTGAAAGCCATGCTGGACAGCTCTGACATATCACCTCTGACCCTCTCTGGCCTGTAGCCACGCGACTCCCTAATCCGCGTATATACTCAACAGCGACAATGGCGTCACCGTTCCCGACCACAGACGAAGAAATGAGCAACGAGATCTTCCTACAGCACACGCTGGGCTCAGCGGCGCAAGACTTCGCGATCACGATGCACGAGGACGCGCGCGTAGACGGCGTGCCGCTGGACACGCTGGAAGAGCAGAACCTGGGCCTGGCGGAGCTGTCGCCGTCGCTAGAGATGCGCGACGAGGCGCTGGCACTGCGGCCGGGCCTGCTCCGCGACGCGACCGTCCCCGCGCCGCGCCAGCCGCCGCCGCCCGCCCCGCTCGGCTCGCCCGCCCGCCCGCCCCGCGACACTGACCCCGCTGCCGACCCTGCCGACAGCCTCAGCCTCGTCCAGCTGCGCAGCTTGGTCAAGGACTTGCCGCGCATCGAGCCGACGCCGTACGCCTTTGTGTATGCCGACGCCGCGAGTTTGCCGGAGGAGCTGGAGGAGTGGTTTAGCTACAGCGTCGAAGAGCGCGCGAGGATACACAAGGGTCAGTCTTCCTTTGCGCAAGAGTGGGGCGAGTATCATGGTTGGGTGTTTTTGGAGGGTGATGATGGAGGCGGAGGAGCTCTGGATTGGGCGAATACAGTCGCTGAAGAGCAAAAGGGCTTCATTGAGAGGTTGATATGGACACTGACGGAGAAGGATATGGAGAAAAGATTGAGATCTTTGGAAGCGTTGGTCTATTTGGTCCTAGGTTGTTGGTATGAAACCGCTGGTTTGATGCAGAGCAGTCCATTCTGGCCAAGTGCAGGCAAAGGGAAGGTTAAGGCTGAAGATCATGAAGGGAAAGTCGATGGGACACAAGAACCACTCTTGGATGCTCCTCCACTATCACCACGCGCTAAGTCTCTCGAAGAACAATTCAGCAAAAGCAATGTGCAGTTGCACCGGATCCTGACAACCGTCGATACAATACTCGAATGCAATGGCCTTGAAGCGGTATACGAAATTCTTAAGGACACTTGCCTCCGCGAGTGCTCTGACGATCCAGTAAGAGAAGGTAGTACGGCGGTTCAAAAGGAAGCCGAGCAAAGGGAGACATGGTGCGCCTTGACGATCTTCTATGTCTGCCTCGAAGTGTGTCGAGCCTGCGAGGACGAAGAGCGACAGCTCGCCATACGGACAGCAATCTTACGGTTGGAACCTAATATTCTCATATTCCTCTGCAATGTCGCGAACAAGATTCGGTGGGACGACTCAATTCAGCTACCGCTCATCAAGCTGCTCCTGTTGATATGGAAAGTCATCTTGGTCTCCTTCGGAGGCCTGAACGATGTCGAAAAAGCAAAGGCCTCTTTCCTTGACGAAGCAGATGAAGAGGATGGCAGTCTTCAGCCAATGATTACCGCATCGCCACTGGAATATCATGCCTTCCGTCAAGAAATTAGCTCCAAATACCCGGCATATAACCCTCCACCGCCCATTTTCCCTCTAGAATCCGACGAAAAGACCATACTCCCTCCTCTCCGAGTAAACCCTGTCAAACCTGCCAGCACCACCGCAGCGCAAGCTCCCACGCACGGCCACTCAATTCTTCATCAACCAGTTCACATTGCTACTCCAGCTCCGTCGCCACCTCCATCACCAGCTGCTGGTGGCAAGGGAGGAAAGAAGCAAAACTATCAAACCAATCAGCTGTTCCCGTTCTTGTATCCTCCACTTGATGAAACGAGTAACCAGTTAGGAGGTAAAGGAACAACAGATCTGCAAGATGCTCTCGTCGGGAGGAAGTGGACTGGGAGCGACATCCCAGCCAGTATATTAGAAGCTGCCGAGCTCTTCAGCAAGAGAATGAGAGCAACAAGGTCAATGAAACAACTTTGGGAAGAGCGTGTCGCATTTATGAAGTTTGAAAGAGGATGGGAGGGAATCGATGTGGAGAAGTCTAAAAAGGAAGCGGAAGAGAAGCCAAAGGATGACCAGGATGACGATATCACCGACATAGAGAGCTTAGACCTCGATCTTGATGGTCTAGATCTTGACAGTGATGGTGAAGGAATCCTTGATGCGCCGATCAAAGAAGAGAAGAAGGAAGCACCGAAAGCAACGGCTCCTCCTCTGCTGTTTGATGGTAGTGTCGACGACCGTCTTCAGAAAGTGGAGAACTTCTACAGAGATGGGCTACCATATCTGCAATCTCTGATCATGGTGTTACTGAAGACGATCCTCGCAAACGTAACTGCTCTTATTACACAAAACGCCAATGGACAGAACGGCATGCACGGAAATTTTAACTTCCCAGAAGGTCAAAACGGGGTTCCTGCTCAGAAGCCGGAGACTAATGGTGTCGTGAATGGTCTAAACTTGGATGCCGCGCACGTTTCTACCGAAGAGCTTGACGCCGTACGATCTCAGGAGATTACGGCCAAGGCAGCTTCCGGTATTCTGGTGCTTCTGCTCAAATGGTTCAAGGTCTCGCGTAAGTGTCAAGATCATACTACCGCTGGGACTCACTGACAAAGAGCAGACGTCTTGAAGTTCGAATACCTCACACAGCTCCTGATCGATGCGAATTATGTTCCGATGATTCTGAAGTTACTACAAACTCAGGAGATCGAGCGGATTGTCAACTACCGTTCAGACCGCGAAGACTTGAAGTATTTTCTCCGATCCCAGTTTCAAATATATTTGCTGACGCTGAAACAGCTTCTTCTACTACTGCCGAGCGCACTCTCGAGTTGGTCTTGATGAGCTGCCTGAAGAGCCACCACATGATTTCTCAGATTCATCATCCGACGGAGCCGCACCACCGCCGGTTATCAAACGACATAGAGAAGAGGTACCAGACACACCGTCTTCAGCTATTGAAGCGCCACCGAACACGAATCCCTTCACTCCAAACACACCAGCCATTACCTTCCCACCCGAAGTCGACGAATTGGGTGTGCCAACGTCAGAGATGCCGCCAGAACCCATCACGACCTTCTCATGGCGAAATTTCTTCAGCAGCATTAATTTCCTGCGGATTCTGCAAAAGTGCTGCAAGGGCAAAGCGCACCGCAACCTCATGCTAGTAACATACAAGTCGTCAGCGATCCTGAAGAAGTCGCTCAAAGTGCCGCAGCCGGAGCTGCGACTGTACACGCTGAAGCTCTTCAAAGGGCAGGTGCCGTTCTGCGGCCGCAAGTGGCGGCAGTCCAACATGCGCGTGATCACTGCCGTGTATCTGCACTGCCGCCCGGAGCTCCGCGACGAGTGGCTCGTCAGCGCAGACGTCGATGGCGAGGTCGAGATGGCCGTCCCCATGGAGCAAGCACTGCGTGCACTCACCCATTGGTTCAACGTTAGGAATTACCCCGACGGCATGGGCGCTACCAAGGGCTTGCTCGAGGAGGAGCAGGACTTCTTTGTCAGGGAGTTGGAGAAGCTGGATTGGGGCGAGGTGGATGCACAGGGCATGAGCTTGGATGGAGAGAGCGTTGATGGAGCATGGCAGGCAGGTGAACAGCTGCAGTTAGAAGGGTGGTGAGCTTTTGTCAATAGATCGTGGATGTTATCTCAAGGATAGATCTTCCTTCTGTGATTCATACGAGTCGGTAGACCACCCTTGAAAGCCAAATCGGCATCAATGTAATGATGATACCAGCTGGAATCGGAGAGAATGTTATATCCAAGCACTTCATTCAAAGGATATATGCACATTGAAAATCTGCGCACAACTCTCCCCCCTGCTCGACTTTCCGAATAAGCTACTTGAATTTTTTTATTGAACTAGTTATCCGAGAGTAGATTAATGCCAAGCAATAGGAAAGCGAGTCGATGAGGTTGCCCCTTCTAGATACAGTCGGGGATAATAATCGTCGAAGGGATTTTTATGCAAAGCTGACAATTCGAGGAATTCCATCTGTGAATGGTCGATTGGTCTAGTGGTATGATTGTGAGTACTTTTCCCAGACCGATCAACGACTCGAGAATCAGTTGGCTAACTACCAACAGCTCGCTTAGGGTTGACCCTGAGTTAGCTTGCGAGAGGCCCCGCGTTCGAGTCGCGGATCGACCCATGTTTTTGCTCTTTTTACCCTTTCATATTATTCTAGATGAGCTTGTAACGGTCTTTGTGAAGAAAAGAGCATGGTAGAATGGTGGTGATGTAATTGCTACCACAATCTTGTATTCCTTCTCACACCTTCTCGCCGTGGTTCAGAGTACGGCCGTCTAAAGTGATAATGAGCTCGATCGTAGTTTAAAGGACCATGAAGGCCAAATATCACATCTCAAATATTCCACCTCTACAGTTTGCTTCCCCAAATTCATTCTTCCAATTTATGCGTACACTTCCAAAGCTTAGGAGCTAGGTCCTGCTTATTGTCAGTGCTTCAATCCGTTGTATCGGCGTGGCACCATTGATTTTGCCGCCATGAATTCCATGAACCTCCAGGCGTTATATCCCAAAGAGGAGACGAGCTCGACTTCTCCAGGCTTCTCCGATGACACCCACGATGCGAAACTGCCCGCTGATAACCAAATGCCGAACGGCGACGAAAGTAGTGCGAACTGTCAAGTGGGTAGAGAAATGGACAGAGCTGGGAGCAGCGCCCTTGGAAAGTCAAAGACACCATTCCGAACTTCATACGCGCCGAACACATTCTTTTCGAACTCAACCGCCAGAGACGTTTCATTCGCGGAAGGTCGACTTGGATACCAGTACCGAGAAACTTTCATGATCTGGTCCAGATTGTCAAAGACTATGGCATGGTCCCATGGTACTACTGTCAGAAGAGCTCCGAGCTGTTATATAGTTAGACCTCCAGGTATCTGCAGGCGAGTCTGAAGATACTACCCGTCCTTTTAGGTCCCATAGCGGAGGAGGTGAGAGGTCTACCGTGACAACTACAGAATTCCTCATGTCATGACGTTCCCAGAGTTCACGGGCTATCCTTGGAGGCACAGACGGCAAGACGAGCCGAACGAAAAGATATTGTACACAGACATGTGGGAAGACCATGGAATATTCCGCAGAATCGTCTTCGCCTCCTATCAGACAGGCAGAGCGCCGTTATGTGCTCCGGACTATTTCTACCTCTCAACATTTGGTAGAAAATTGGAACTCTACCACCTATTTTATGCTAGGAACCGAATTCTGGGTGTTGAATGGAACTCTATCGAAACAAATACACCAGAAGAAAACGTTGATTGGCGGCCATTTTGCGAGTACATACGCGCCCACCTACCGACTGCTGAGTTCCTTTTCGAACCAAAAGTTTGGGATGAGACGTGGTTTGCGCGCACAATATCCGAGACGAATAAGAAGATACCTTCGCATGTAGAGATAGTCGATCTAGTAAAGGCAGCAGGTTACGATATTTCGATTAAGAATGGATGGTTTGGCAAACAGTCATGGTCATTAGCCGATGAAGAAATTATCAGCGGAGTGGCTTTCGCACAATGGATTGATTGGAGAAAGAGGAGTGAACAGGATTTAAAATATTGGAATCACATCTGATAGAACTCTGAGCCAGCGGGAGGTTTTCCTTTCACACATAAATACATCAAATCGGAAATTGAAGATTGCACCAGCAAGTACATAATGGAACGATGTCGACCGAGGTCTTCTATCCGCTCATGCCAGCCCTTAAAACATCATAATGTCCCGCCACTCCGTTTAGTGATTCGTGTTAGGAGGGGGTGGAAGCCAATGTGTTCAATCAATCCGTCCCAGACATTTCGATGATCAAGCAGGCAACTGTGCCGAAATACCTAGTAAGTACGAGGTGGCTCTTAGTGGATATGCGCTATGGCTCACGGAGGTGTCGCGAACGGCAACGGTTGCGTGGCATAGGTACTTAGTTAAGATCATTTACGACCCATCTCCTATCTTCAACCCTCACGTGTCAATATGCGGCCTTATGTCTGTTGACGGAGCGTTTCCTGCGCTAACCTAACGTCTCCCGAGCTGCTCAGTGAATTTGAAATCGCGCCAGCCTGTACTCTAAGTCTCTAACTGGCTTTCGCTGCGGCTGAAGCCAAAAATGGATACGGTCCCATCTTTTGGTATCGTTGCAAGGAGGACACTACACGGCTACGCAATTTCTCTCTCCCGACCGTTGACACATGCGGTTGTCAAATCGTCCATGGAAACCTATTTCCATATATCAAAGTACAGCAGTGCAGTTATCCTGTCTCAAGATCGTTTGTTTTCCAGTCCTTGACGTCCAAACGTTGATTTCTGGAAGCAAAAGCGGCCCTATACTTTGGTCTTCTCATCAACTGTAGTTTTCTGGCTCCTGGATCTGTTGCGATAACCGTTACTCCGGATGCTTCTTGTGACAAGCTGGAAAGCGACGCGTCCGACCTCGAAGTTAGGACAATGATCTTGAGTATAGTTTTGCTGCTGGAGGTCATATCACATATCTTTCCGACGAACTCTTCTATTTCCAGCGAGCTGTCTTTCTGTAGTACCTTGCTAATCAAAATGAGGTCAATAATAATAAACAGACGCCCCAAGCCTCTAAGGCAACGCTGGAGAATTGTAAATAAGTCGTCTATCGTCGTGGCTGCCTTGAAGTGTCTTGCCGAGACAGGATTTATGCCGTTCGAAAGAACACTCGGATTCATCGCAATTATTTGCACCATTAACTCCAGCATAACATTCTTCAGTGTTACATCGTCCTCACCGAAGCTGCTTGGAAGAACCCACGCGGCGGGAATGTCGGCTTCCAATATCGCATCAAGCACATCAACTGCAAAGTTTCTTGAGCTGGTCTTGATTCCGCGCGCTTCACCGATCAGCATCGAAGAGTCTTCGCTCGTACCCCAGTGATTCACCATGCTCACACTTCGGGAAGGAAGCGAGAATTGTAGGCGTGCTTTGCGACGGCGCGTCATCGATCGACAGTACTCCAACGACTGTTGACAAGATGGAAGCTGGCCAATCATGGGAAGTGTGTGGATTTTCTCAAGCTGGAAACGTTCATAATTTTGCCTCTGGTTTCCCAAATCAAGAAGCACTTGATTTTGGAAGGTATATTGTGCTGTGCCTGGTGAGACCACTCGAAGTCGAAACGATAGACTTTCATTTACTTACCCGCTGCCATTTCCCGGACTTGGAATCGAAGTTCCCGTACCTCGGAGCGCAGATTTTGTGCTTCAATTCTCAGATCCCGGAGCTCAGCTTTGGAGGCAGAATTTGCAAGCTCTTCGGCGCGCTTAGAGCACTCTGCAATCTCCTCTAATATCTCTTTGAAACTCAAGGCAAACGGCTTCAGAATTGCAGTGATGGATTTGGAAAGACGACTCCTTTTGTAATAGCTGATCGCGGATTGAACGAACTTGATGATTTTAGCATACAAAAGTGCCACTGTCTCCTTCATGCGTTTGGTTGGGTAGAGTACGAGGTGCAGCTCTGCGCGGGGGAGCACATCTGCGATCCGAGATATGGCTTTAGAAATCTCAATAAGGAGTTCTTCGTGATTGAGCACAGCCTATTCGACGATTAAAGCCGCTTAATCACGTTGAGATGCAGACAAACCATGAACAGAAACTTCATTCCGCCCCAGATCAACGAGACATATTCTGGGCTTTGCTGAACAAGCACGTCCAAAATATTGCCGTAATAGATAATCCTTGTTGAGCACCGCACAAGCCATATCTTTACTTTCGAGCTTTTCGAGCTCTTTTCGTATTCAGCCTGGGCATGTACAATCGCAAGTTGGACGTCGTTCATGGATACTTTGTCCTCAAGCCAAATCTTTTTGCATTCGTCGTGTGTCAATTCACGCTTGAAGAGTGCCACAGCCTCTCGGTATGCCTCTCGGGCAGGATCAAATGTGCTGTAGTCTCATTTCAATTTTAATTCAGTGGCCATATATCTCAAGACGCACGAAAATAGGGTTGACCTACGTTGCATCATCGGCGTCCGTGTACCAGGCCTTGGTTATTTCCGGAGACCTATACACTGACAAGGCTCTCTTGTCATTGATGACCATGGTCATGCCGGTCGAGGGAACAATGCTGGTCTCCAAACCTTCCATCCTCTGTGCGTGCTTGAATAATGGCCGGTTAACAGAAGTTTACAGCCGATAAAGACATTTTCTCGACTCTACAGGATTTGGCATTGACAAAGTTGTACCCGCTTTTACTCTGGAGGTTTAATGTGAGGCAGTGCATCCTTTTTCACAGCGCGCCTAACAGCTCATGCATGTTGTTGCGGGTGCTGCAAACAGAATCGAGGATAGCGCCGGACGGGTCCCGAGATACGATACGAGTTGCGCTGTCTAGCCTGTCTTGTTGTCAGTGAACTCATGCATAGCCACACCGCCTGACCGAAACCCGCCGAGACGCAGCCTGCGTAGAGTAACAAAAGCGCGACAGGTGGGAGATATCTACTCCTCGAGTGAATTGTTAACTTGTATTAAACCCAAGTCATATCGGCACCTCTGCCAATTGTTGAATATAAACCGCCACACTGACTGTATACGGAGTTCCGTAGAGTATTCTGTTCTAGCGAGAAACAATACCGATCCGTTAGGTGAAGCCATGGACGACATTCCTCCGTCACTGCGGACTCAGCGAGAAACAAGCATGTTTCTCAGAAGCTTCACGCTTGGTTAGTTTTCTCCCACCGGGTTTCTCATCGAATGAAAGTAACAGGAAACTGCAGATAGTGGTTCTAGTGATCAACCAGTGTCGTCGACAATTTCCAAGGACGTTGCGAGGGGAAATACAGCAAGAGAAGAAGATATACTGTCCGCAATGGGAGACAAAGCGGAGGCCGAAAGGCTACATTCTAAGAGAACGGATCCATACCTCTCTCCAATTCCTTCTCCTGCTCCTCCTGGCCCTAACTTCGGTTTCGGTCGTCCTCCTAACCATTTCGGATTCTTTGGCCCTGCCGATTCAGATAACCCAAGCAAACAACCGTCTTTATCCAGTTCGGGATCACAAGAAGTTCAGAGGATGTTTCTACCAAGGGATTGGAAGCCAACCTGGTTAAGCTCTTTACACGATGCAGACCAAAATGTAGCTGTCAATAGAAACTTTAACCTAGAAGCCGGCGGTGGCAGCAGTCTTAATATGGTCAACCTTGTAAATGGTGTCGGAGTCTGCGAGCAGACACCAAGAACTCCTGTACAAGCGCAATCGATTAATTCTCAGGAGAATAGAACTTGGTCATCGAATTCACAGATGGAGAATCAAAATACCGCTTCGCCTACATACGTGGACCAGTTGGAATCCAACTCTGGTGCATACACGTTACCGGAAAACCTGCCAACGGCCGCACATATACTTGCACAAATAGCCAATAAAACAATCGGCCTCGACCTTCACGGCAACAGCAAGCAAGCACGTTTCTTCAGTTATGCCTTAGACGTAATTGAGAAAGTTGACACAATCAATTCTATCCTATGGCAGCGCCTGGAAGGCTACAAGCAAGAGATTCGTACTACCGATCCTATTCGAGACGAACCTCCAAATTCTCCCGCGAAAGAAGGCCCATATGCGCAAGTTCTTCATCGCATTTACTGCCACGACGCGAGCCACAATCATGACAAAGTCATCTATGAAGACGAACCCAGGGTTGACGCAGATGAGCCCCAAGAGCATCGCGGCTCGAGTTCGCGAAAACTTCACGCCGACAAGTGTGTCAGAGATCTCGACAGTTATCTTGACTCCAATTCGGGTATATGTCTCATCATTTTTAAGGAATATGTATGCCAAAGAATGCCAGCACCTGTAACCGTGTCGCCCATAAGCACCGACTTTGTTTCACTGCGGAAGGAAAGACTTCGAATCGTCTCTCAAGTTCTGAAGGCAAAATTTACAGAAGTAGCGACATGCGTACCTGACAGTAATGATTTCTTAGGCTTTGATGGGGACATGGATGCGCCATACCACTTCCTCTATCACCATCGAAAGCAAATCGCTAAGCTCCTCGAAAGTGATGATGAAGAGACGCGGAAACACGCAGCACTTCTCCACGATTTTCTTGACCACAACTACAAGGAAGAATATTCGGAGGCGGATGAGCAATTCAAAGCCGGTGTTGTCAACAAAAAAAATTTGAGTAAATTGTTCAAGCCAAATCAAGTCATAATCCTAACAAAGAACAACGTCACGACCGCTCATGTTGTATCAAGTTGGCCATCGCGGGGTAGAGATAGGGAAGCTGCTTTGCAGATTAGTTACTGGTCATGGGAATTCGACGGCCAGAAACTGAATAGAACTAACGAGAAGCAAAGCTCGCGCTTTGGCATTGAGGAAAGCGTACCAATCACGCAGCTTGAATTCTTTCCGTCAGAATATGCTTCTAAAGCCATTATTCAGGGACTTACTGAACGAGGCCAGAAGTTTTGGAGTTTGAGACAAAGGTACTTTGCCAGCTACAGTGGATGGGACATTCATCGTGATGAGCACTATGTGAGCTATTTTCAGCGGATGCCGCAGCGAAAGGAAAATGCTAAATCCATGCAGGTAAATGGCCGATTCATGATCGACATGAGCACTTATCGTAAGATTCACAAAAAACGGGACGACAACGGCAACAATTTCATGGCCCTTCCAATAGTGAAAGACAAATACGATCGCTGGCCAATAGTGCTACATATCACTCAGACCATAGATGATACCAATCTCATGCTTCTTCCACCCGAAATTCCAGGATTTGAGATGCAAACTAAAAGATGGGGTATGTTGACACTTGGCTTTTCGCAGTACGCTGAGATTGGAGATACTAACACTTTCTAAAGTAAGTCTAAACATCGAAACAATAGAGCCTGTAAAGTGGAATCAGATGGCCTTCGACAGGCTAGTCCTGGAAGACAAGTCGAAAGAGCTCATCAAGGCGCTGGTTACCGTCCACGTGTCGACAAACAAATTGGGTGATATTATCAGTGGAAAGGGTACTGGCTTGATTATTCTTTTGCACGGCAGCCCTGGAGTGGGGAAAACGTTAACTGCAGGTAATTGAAATCTGGACGTCCTTCATATTCATCTGGCTCTAACGATCTCCGCAGAGAGGTGAGACAAGAAAAATGATATCCGCCTATCATATCCTCTATAAGCTCCGAATCAGAAATAGTGTGGTCGGCGAATGAGAGGAAGCATAGCTAACCTTTTTATCTACAGTGTTGCTGAGCTCGCTAAAAAGCCTCTGTATCGTGTCACTTGTGGTGATATTGGCACAGAGGCAGAGAAGATTGAGAGATATTTGGAAATGGTCATGTACCTTGGCAAGATATGGGACTGCGGTGCGAATTTATCGGTCACCTGGCGTTCGTATTAATGCTCACAATATTGCAGTTCTTCTCATAGACGAAGCAGACGTATTCCTCGAAGAGCGAACGATGGCTGACATACAGCGTAACAGTCTTGTCTCCGGTACGTTCAGCGAATCTGATAGACCGTAACATACAGCTGATAGAATACAAAGTTTTCCTTCGCTTACTTGAGTTCTATGACGGAATACTGATACTCACCTCCAACCGCGTGGGCACTTTCGACGAAGCCTTCAACTCACGCATTCAGGTGGCTCTCCATTACGGACCGCTCACAAAGAAATCTAGAAAACAAATTTGGCTGAATTTCTTGGATATGTTAGAAGAGCAAGGCGTGGAGGTCGATAGGGCTGAATTGGAGTCCCGCGTGGAAGAATTGGCCGCGGAAGACATGAACGGGCGTCAAATTCGGAACAGTGTCCTCACAGCGCAGCAACTCGCCACATATAAGCAGGAACGACTAGGCTGGGACCACCTCTCGCAGGCCATCAAGACAGCAATAGACTTCAAAAAGTATCTGAAGAATGTGCATGGCCACACCGACGAGCAATGGGCACGAGAAGAACGTCTGAGATGAAGTTTGGCAGTGGTTTATGTGTAGTCCGATAAGAGTGAGGGTAGATCAGTTACTAGAAAAGGCCACCGCCGGAACTAGGGTTTCACAGGCCATAGCAACATTTACTCAAAAGAAACGAGACATCACGTCTCAAGATTCCAGCTATGAGAGCCAAGACTTTCCTTGGAGAGGAATGAGCATCGATGAGGTTTCTGAACAGCCCTTCATCTTAGCATATTCAAGCGCGGTCTCCATGCTCCATCCTACCATCCATTCTCTTCGTCGTGACATGGCGTAGGCATAAAAAGTTCTCGCCATTTTCGAAATGCATCAAAGCAGTTAGAGGCATACCGGTTTTCGCTAGCTGTGCCTTGCACATCTCTAGGATGATGAAGCTTGGAGCTGGAATGTGCTATGCTGAGGAAGTTCCTAGTGGATCTCCGCTCTCGCCCCGGAGGTGCCGCGAACACCGATGGTTGCGTGGCACAGGTACGGAGTAGCAACTTCGGATTTCACCTGTTCGCAACACCCACATTTGCGCTCCAGAAAGCTCGTGTACATAGAACATCCATAAGGATATGTCTCAAAATTTACCCCAGTATTACGAGAACTCTCTAGACCCTTTGCCAATTACGAAGGAGACTCTCCTGCACACAATCCAGGAATTCGTCGACTACGTGCAACGTGCTGTGCGTCTCATCAATTCAAACGTCAAGAGCCCGAAAACAAAGGATATTACAGAATATGGGACAATATTCAGTGGCTATATAGGTGATTACGCCTTCTAACCGACCTCATGGACTATACTAAATATCAAATTGAAGGTATCATCTGGAGCCTCGCTCGTTTGCGCTCCCAGATCGCAACCATTTCTAGCCAGCAAGCCGAAACAATATTCAACGTCTCTCTTAGAGATGAGATAGGAAAGCTGGTAATCAAGGACAGTGTTCCTTCGTTCACACTGGATCTGAAACCCGGGAGACCGTCCCCGATATGCTCGCCAGCGTTAGGGGCTACGATGCTGCGATTCGAGCTGGCATCAGTAGATGAACAAGACCTCTCGAATCTCAAAGTTGCGGTGGATCAGGCTTTGAAGCAAGAGGTGACGTTCGAAATGCGAGGTCATCAAATCGGCGGAGATGAGGTGCTAGCTGGACGCGCTGGCCTTCTGGCTGCTTTACTGGATGTCAAGAAGGAAGTGGCTTCACAGCAAGCCGAGTTCGATGGCACCGCTGCCGAAGTTGCGCGCGAGATTGAGCAGTTTGCCAACAACGCTATACCAAAGCTCACCAAGGCTATTTTAAAACCGGGAAAAGAGAGTTCTGAGGAGATGATGAAGAGTAATCCGGAGCTGGATGGCATAGGCCCAATTTCTTGGTCTTGGGTAGATTCATATCACTCACTTGGAGCCATGCATGGCATCACCGGGATCCTAGCCGTACTACTCAATCTGCAGATTGGCACGATCGATGACGAAATCAGGAAGTATTACCCTGATATGGCGGAAACGATATCTGCTCTTTGTCGAGTGTGCATTAAAAACAACGGAAATCTCCCTATGTCGATTCCACCTTGGCCATCCGACTCCGCACGCCCCTCACCGCTTGTTCAAATCTGTCATGGAACTCCGGGATTGCTATTATTGTTGGCTGCTGCGGCCCTGAATATCGACTTCTCACAACAGTATTACAAGCCAGAATGGATCGAGACGATATACTTAGGATCTCAGCGTGTCTGGGATAACGGGATTCTTTCTAAAGGCGGAGGTCTATGCCATGGTATTGCCGGCAATGCCTGGCCTTTGCTTATGTTGCATGACTGCTTCGAATACGAATGTATTCCGGCGAAGCTATTGGACGGCTGCTCTGAGGAGGTGAAAAGAGCTTTCTTGAAGGAAAAGAGCTTGACTGGCGATTGGTTATTATCACGAGCTCTGGCAATGCTGCAAGAGTGTAGCAAAACGAGACCATTTGAGAATGACGAGAAATATCGAATGCCAGACCATCCATATAGCCTCTTTGAAGGCCTCGCTGGCACGATGTGTGCATGGACCGAAGCAGTACTTACGCTCCAGACACGACTAATACGTCTTAATGCCTTCGAGAGAGGCGAGTTCGACTTTCTAAAGGATTCGGCAGATGAAGTCAAAGCAAGATTTCGGGAACTTCTTGAGGCAAGACGAGGTTTCCCAGGAATGGGCATGGACTTCTCATACTATAAAATCTAGTCAACGTCTGGTAAATACTCAATGCTAGTCGCCGCAATCACGTTTTCATAAGCTTTCGCTTGTGTCTTGCTTCTAAGTTGGGTTCATAAACACTGCCATTCAAATTGGTCGAGTTAACTACCTGAAAACAATACTTCTGTGTTTCGACTCGAGCGTAATACCTCACGTCTTGTGCAGTTTCCCTACAAGTACATCGCTTCGCTTGAGAAGCTGTCGCATCCAAGAGGATTCGAAGGACTTGTCATACAACAATACAATACATAGTCACGGGAGAGATGACATCAATGCGGCACATTAGGCCCAACAAATTCTAACTTCAGATCGTGTTTCGGATATAAGACTTGAATCTTGGATATCAAATTTCACCTCGTATGTACGTGCAATGTTAGTGCTTACTAGGCATCGATTCCGTCCTCTGGGATCCTTCCTCTGGGAACGCAGGAACTGAATGGAGGAACGAGCTTAATTTTCGGCAGCGGAGCAGCATCAGTGTCACTGTGCTCATTCAATTAAAGTCTGAGCTTATTTCTTTTCGAAGGAAGGATCCCTCTCCGTACTATTTTAGGGTTAATATTTACTATTAGTTACCGCTCGGAATATTTACACCGTATTCAAACTCCCATTACTGCTGCCGCTACGCTGGCTGCTGAATAGCGACACAATTTGCCTACCCAAAGTGCTGTTTAAGCTGCAAGGTGCCTGTCAGCGGTAGGTTCCTGCTGCTGGCACCTACATACAACTGATATGTGCCTGCTTGAAGCGCCCACTGCTGAGCCGTAGTATTCCAAATACTCAAGTCCTTCCGTCGCAACTCAAACGAAACCTGTGCCGATTTACCAGGCGCGATAGTAACCTTGTCGAAACCTCGAAGCTGCTTAATGGGTTGGTTGGCTCCAGGGATACCCACATAGAGTTGAGCAATCTCTGCAGCTTCTACAGAGCCCGTGTTTTGTACAGTCGCCGTAACGGTGGCAATAATGTCGTATAGATCCTCGTGTCCACCAGGCGCGATGCAGCCCGTAGGGTAGATAGAGCTGAAAGGTTCCATAACGCTCGATTGAAGGTTCGAGTATGAGAATGTGGTATAGGTAAGACCGAAGCCAAACTCGTAGCGTGGCTCGATATTGAGCATATCGAAACGCCTGTAGTCGATATATACGCCTTCCGAGAAATCCGACTGCGGAAAGAATACATAGTCGCCTGAAGGTGTTGAAGGTGTAAGTAGCGGCCCGTAATCTGATTCATTCTTCGCAACAGTGTATGGTAGCTTGCCGCTTGGTGAGATTAAACCAAATAGAATTTCAACAAGCGCTCTCCCGCTATCTTGGCCAGGAAGATGAGCGTAAATAACAGCTGTGACGTTAGGATTCTCAATCCAGACATCAACCAGGCGAATACCGGCATTATGAATGACGACAATGGTATTGCTGCACTGCGAAGCAACATTCTCGACAATCCCATCGCTGTAATCGTCGTGCAGGCCGGTGCGATCGAGAATTTCCGTCGCAAAGGCGTTGATAAAGACAATGCATGCCTCTGAAGCAGGATCTACATTGACAATCGTATCCGAGAAGTCCCAGTACAGACCAATATCATTCTTAATAGAGTATTGCATGATTGCGTCGAAAGGAGCGTCAATGTATGGCGGTGTAGTAGCCCCACTGCCGCCGCCTGACCAGAGAGTATTTGTTGCGTATTGTGGTAATGAACCACAGTAGATACGTTCGTACTCACATGCAAGAGGAAGGACAGGGACTCCGAACTCGCCGACTACCCATAAATCGGCCGGTCCTGGTTGTGGCGCATACTGAGTGGGTGCAAGCGCGTCGTAACCATAGAGGGCTAGGAGTTGTGGATTCTTCAATGGCAACGCGTTGTTGGTATTCTTGACGAGTACATGTCCTTCGATAGCGCCTTGAAGTATGGTGGATTTGGACTTTTTATTCCGTGCGTTGATAATGGGATGTGGTTCCAGAAGCTGTGTCGGCATTCCCACGCCTGGAGGTGGGAAGTTGCTGTCTTGGCCCATTTGGTAATAAGCAGCCATCATTCTGATGACCATGTCGTCGAGTCTCCATTCTGGAACTGATCCATTTTGAACAGCCTGTACCAATAGCGGACCCCAGAAAACCGTCTCATTCAGGGCCATATCCAAGCCAGAGATTGCGGATGCAACGCCAGACCACTGGGCGCCCGAATCAGAAACAACAAAGCCTTGAAATCCCAGTTCGGTCTTGAGGAGGCCATTGAGCGTTTTGCTATTCTGGCACCCATACGAATTGTTGATTTTATTATAGGAGCACATGATATTGCCGGCACCGGCGAGTACTGCTTCTGCGAATGGCCATAGATACAACTCATGCATTGTCTGGTCGTCGAGATTAGAAGAGACAGACGATATTATGGACGAGTTTGAGAAGGTTGGATTTCGGTTTGTCTCCTGCTCATATCCAACGAAGTGCTACCCATCAAGTCAATCTCTCGGTTTCGATTCATTGAAAGGGCCGGCGGATTTACCTTCACTGATGCAATGACACCGTTCGATTGCACTGCAGAAACAGTAAGAGCTGTGAGTGATCCGCTGAGGTAAGGATCACTGCTGAAGCCTTGAGATAATGAGCATCTTCATTCCAATTCGAATGCCAGTCGGTTTGCATACCTTCCCAATTCCTGCCACCTTCGGCAACGCGTCCGAGAGGAGCGGCGACTGGGCCAAGAACGACATTGATGCCCTTCGTCCTGAACTCTCCGCCTAACCAGTAACCTCTAGCGTAGGTGAGGTCCTTGTTCCAGCTCGCGCCTGTGTGAAGGCCAGCTGGAAAGCCGCTCACAAAATCCGTACCGCGCACTCCGTTACCATTGTCATTCAGACACATACCAGGAAAATTCAGGCGAGGTATTGGTGGAACGTTTCTGATCCCGTGAGCATAGCGTAATGGTACCGTATAAAGTTGACGCACCCAGAACATCCGTTGTCGGCAGCGAAGCCACCTGTGTAGTTCACTTTCTCCTCGAGAGTCAGTTTAGCAACGAATTCTCTGGCTTTGTTGTAGGACTCTCCCCAATTTCCGGCTCCGGTACCGTTGACCGGACCAACAAGAGGAGACTGTCCATAGAAATAAGAATCGCTGAGGATGACTTGAGCGGCAGCTGGCAGCCATTGAACGACAAAGGCCACGATCAAAGCAACAAAGTGCATGTTGAAGAATCATGGGAACTGGGAGTCGAGCTCAGGACCGGGGACTCGATTCATGAGGTCAGATAATTTTGTGTTTGGTTTAATACTTCTTGTCGGGCAAAGACTCGCGAAGCTCCACATCCGCAGTCGTGTGCGGCCTGAACGACTGTGCTCCGCATGTCCACGCGCATATCCTTGACTTGACGGGGTTCGTGCATTGTTTATCCCGATGTCCAGTGCCATATAACAGGTCAATGGGACCAGCAGCACACGCACTGATGGCAAGTTGCAAGCATCGCGACATGAGGGTTGGATTGAAGACGGTGATCGAGAACGAGCGCCCGACCAACTGAGCATTTTATCCTCGGCGAAGTGGTTGAGAAGCGTTGTATGGAACGATGGGAACACAAGCGCCCGCACCCTGGCTGCATTCACACACAGACCCTGCAAAGATCCTTCTTATTAGAAGCCACGCGCTCCAGCTGGGTTCCGCTCGCAGAGCTACCGGCCATGCCGCAGTGTACCTTATTTTGTAGAATCACCATGCAATCTATTCAGCGGCGGTAAACAATAACCCTGTGCAAAATTTGGGCAAACATTCGCCGTCACGGAAATCCAGCGGCCGCGAGGTGAGCTTTTAGTACTTCACAAGTACTATAATCCCTAGCTCTTCAATTTGTGCAAGCGAGAAGGTCATCGTAGGGAGCTTCCCCAAATCTCGATCATCTCAATCTTGGGCATCTCGCATCCATTGCCCCAAAGGCGATGGCTGACTTAGCGTGACAACAAATAAGGTAACTTTTGACCTATTCTTGTTTCGAGATTATATCACCTTCTTCTGGCCATGACGATCGCACTACCCCATTCCAATTGGAGTTTCATGTCATCGTCGTCCCATCCTTCGGCTGCGCTCATTTCATCGTACATTAAGTCAACAACATCTCCGCTGCCACCCGAACTCCTGCTCTTACTTTCGGGATGCTTCCTTTCCCACTCATGGAATGAACTTGCGGTTCGCACATAGTCCTTGCTCTGGCCTAGAGTCATTTCCTTCGTCATAAACATTGTTCCCTCTCCACTGTTTGCCGCCACAGGGTTAGGTTCGTACTCGACTCTGGTGACATCCTCGTAAAGATCCTCTGGCGGTCTGACTTCGCGCAATTTGTTTCTCACGATGAACCTTCCAGGTTCCCAGTACTTGCCAAGGTTTCGCTCCGGATCATCTCCATAGAAGTACTTCTGGACGAGTGCACTTGCCTTCGGGTAGCCAATGTAAACGTGATCCTTATATCCCCAGAAAGCCAGCGTCCCTCCTTTCCTCAGGATTCTCTTCAGCTCGGGGAAGACGATGTCATACCTGAACCAATGCGCGGCCTGCCCTGCCACAACCATGTCCACGCTTTCGTCCTCGACAAACGGTAAGCCTTCCGCCGCCGCAACTCGAAACTCCACGTTCGGGAACTCAGACGCGGGGCTCTGGGTCTGCGCCTGCTTCACCATGCCGGGAGAAGGGTCAGTACTGATGACGCGATCAAACTGCTTGCTCATCTCGCGGGAAATCAGACCGTGACCGCATCCCAGGTCCACGAGCAGCTTGCGCGGGCCGCGGTGATAGGCCAGAACGGTTTGGTAGAGCGATGGCGGGTATGTTGGGCGGAATGCGGCGTACGACACGGCTGAAAATGTGGACTTCCTGCACGCCGGTTTAGAACAGGGTTCAATTCTAATGGGGACTTGTTTGTCTTGGCCATTGCTTACGCGAAGGTCGTCATGCTTTTTGACTGGAGTATATAGAGACTCGGTATTGGAATCAAGGACTGACTCAGTGGTTACTATAAGAGCAGTCCAGGCGATATCGGCTACCGGTACGGTATCGGCTGGATGAGTCTTGTATTTGAAGAGTCTTAATCAAAAGGCAAAATGAAAAATGTATAGACTGTAGACAATACACAAGAACCGTCAATAATACAAATAATGCCTTCAATTCAAGACGTTGAAACCAAGTAGGCAATGGCCCATCGAGGTTGACAATGGGCGTAAGCACTGACTGCTGTAGAAAACGCACTCTGGCGGCGCTAAACCGGGGAGACGAGCCGAAGACAAGAAGATTCAATTGGCCAGTCCGAAGTTATATCAAGCTTGACGAGAAGGAAAGGATGTCAGGGAGGTTGAAGTTGATTAGAGAAGCACTACTATACGTAATAGCCGAATATCCATTGTTGCCCTGATCGGCACATGGCTTTCGGCTCATTTTGGTCCGCAGCTGTAGCCGCTAATTAAGGCGCGGGACGATGTGGGTAATTTAGTGTTAATAACTGCGGTCTGGCGTAATTACTGCTCGCGATAGACTGCAACTCATTTCTGCATGCTTGGGAGCGTCTTTTAACTACCCTAGACACAAGATAGATTTGGCGTCCAATCCGCCAACAATAATACGAACTTCTCTGGCTTTTCACCAGCGCCTCTTCTTGCTCGTATCCCATCCCCGGCGGTTTATGGACCGCGCAGCTCTGTACAGCTACTCGAACTCATCACAATCCTCCACCGCCGATGCACCCAAGATGTCCACTCACTCCGTATCCTCTCTGAAGTACATCTCCAACGCCGATCTCTCCAAGATGCTTCTGGACGCTCCAATTACCAAGGACGGGTCCGTCGCGGTCATTGACGTGCGAGACAGCGACTACGTAGGCGGCCACATCCTGGGCTGCACAAACATCCCGAGCGGCAATCTGGACTGGAAGCTGCCTGAACTCGTGCGCACGCTGAAGGAAAAGGAGATGGTGGTGTTCCATTGCGCCTTGAGTCAGCAGCGTGGGCCAAACGCCGCTTTGAGGTATCTGCGGGAAAGAGATAAGGCATTAGCAAAGGACAATGCGGAGAAAAAGACTGAGGACGACCAGACGGAAGAGAAGAAACAGAAGATATATGTGCTACGAGGCGGGTTTGTGAAATGGCAGGAGAAGTTTGGGGAGGATGAGAGGCTGACGGAAGGCTATCAGAAAGATATTTGGCAAGACAACTGGTATTGACGTATATGAGGGACCGAAGAAAGTAAGCCCCGCCGACCACTTCTTAAAAAAACGGCTATTGAGGCTCGCAAAGATCTATGAGGTTCCAGGAGTTTTCAACTTCGATCGCACGGTGCGATGCAGAACCAGACTTGAGCCTACCAAGGCCACTGGAAGGTATGAAGATCCACGCTGTTACACCAGCTAAGCACAAAGTCGCTATGATACAAAAGAAACAATGTTGATCCATCGATAGGTTTTATACCTCCATCCCCGGGATATAGAACGCCATTGAGTTGCGCTTAGAGCAGAGTCCAGCCATTATCTAGAAGTGGTGACGAAGCCAATAGTCAATCTCCAGTGTCTTTAGCTGGCTCTTCTCTATCCTTTACGTTCTCATCTGTTTTCGTAATCTTTTCAGGCTCCTCACTCTGAAGTTCCTCACTATCATGAGGCTTCTCGCCTTCATGAGGCTTCTCGCCTTCATGAGACTTCTCGCCTTCATGAGACTTCTCGCTCTCATGAAGCTTCTCACTCTCATGCACGTCTTGCGCGATCTCCGTTGTCTCCGCCACCTCATTTTCTGGATCTTCTTTCATGTGCTCTTCGACAGGTTTACTCGGTGACTCTTCTTCTTCTTCTTCTTTTGCAGCGATCTCAGGCTCTTCCACTGGCTCCGCTAAGGTGAGATTCGACAAGACGGCCTCAACCTCTTCAGGGTCTTTCTCTTCTGGAGTCTCAGGGTGGCCTTCCACTGCGGAAGCAAATGCCGAGTGTTCACTTTGTTGCGACGCAACTGGTGTCTCCAATTCGGTGCTGTCCTCTTCGAGAGCTTCGCCTTTCTCTTCGTCCTCATTTTCCTCAATGACCGTTGCAATTGAAGCCGTATCCGTAGACACGGTGTGCCTGTGTCTCTTTGTAGTATGACCGGAAGCAATGCTCACGTCACCGGTGATACCTCCTTCACTGTGTTCCTCTTCTTGCACAGGCTCTTCTTGACTCTTTTGCAGAATTGTTGTTCCAGTTTCGACCTGCATATCCTGCGTCACGGGCTCCAAGCCTTCTGCTTCAGGTGGCACTGTGTAGTTCTCTTCGGGTATTAGTCCATACATATCACACACTGTCTTGAAAAGTATGTATAGACCCGTCTTGTTCTCCACCCTCCAGAAAAGTTCTCGATGTTGAAACCAAGCGTGAGCAAATATTCGATATACGCGGCGGAATATGTTTGTCAACTGTCGCAGCGGCTGGTGACCTTGAGACGCCTCTGCGTTCAAGGATAGTCTGCTCGGAAAGTGTTTCGGCGATGTCAGGATGTTCGCTGCCCAGTCGAGCGTATGGCAGCAATAATCAATAGCGCAACAAGGCTTTGGCGGATCGTGAACGGCGCAAAGGTACTGCCATTCTGAAGCTCTCATCTCTGGGCAGGTCTGAGATGAACATGGCGGCTCGTCTGCGAATAGTGCGACAATAATCAAGTCGATCTTCAGGCATAGAAATCTGCAAAGTTCGTACAGCCAAAGCGCCCTATCAACCCCTTCGGGAGGCTGTGCTAGCCGAATAGCTGTAGCGCGATCGATGGGTATGATTTTATCCGATCCGTCTGGATGTATTGCTGCGTAATGAAGTGCTTTCAGGTGCTCAGTCAATTGAAAGGCGGTATCGATCTAACTCCTTTTAGCAATGTACAACCTCCTAAAGCTCCGAATGATGGGAGTGTATACCTCTGTTAAGTCGACTAAGGGAGGGCCTTCTGGCATATCTGCTGCCTTTGTGCCTGGCCTTATCCTTCGTGATGCTCCTTGTGTAAACATCTCTGGAGCTTCAAGCTTGCCGATGTCGTCCATAAGCCCAGCCAGAGGTGACTTTGGACCTATTTGATCTTCTGCCATCGGTGGCGGACTGGGAAGCCGCGGAGAACTGGCGGGCGACATAGCCATGGTTGCTGATCCGATAAAGGTCGTCGAGGTTACGGCGATGTCGTCAATAAAGAAGTACTGTCGCTCTTTCAGAGCTCACTTGGTAGCTTTGAAAATGCAGGAAGCAAAGGCGCGTCGCTCGAAATGCGCGGCGCTAAAGATTGTGGATTGAAAGCGCGGGCTGCAAGGCACCGAATTTCCATCGACACGTCTATGGGTCATCAAACCGGCAAAGCTTCAAAACCGACCTCAAAACATTTGTATTCATTGGTTTAAGAGCGGAAAATGGATCTTGATGATGAGCTTGACGATGCACCGCCTTTACTGGTAATTGATGATGGCAATCCACGAGCTGAAACTCCAACTGGTCTGGAAGCCGAGATGGAAGACTTGAGTATCACGAAAGTTCCGATTACCATCGTGACGGGTAGGTCCAGGCTTCTTCTGTCATGTTCATACCATTTGCTCGAATGGAAACATATGAAATCTATGATACAGTTACCATCTTTGCGATCTTGGACCGTACTCTAATGCTCTACAGGATATCTTGGAGCTGGCAAGACAACATTGCTGAACTATATTCTCACCGAACGACATGGCAAGAAAATTGCCGTGATCCTAAACGAATTCGGCGATTCGGTAGATATCGAAAAATCGCTGACCGTGACGGACGAAGCCGGTCAGCAAGTTGAAGAATGGCTTGAGCTAGCCAACGGTTGCATTTGCTGCTCTGTTAAGGACTCGGGAGTTGCGGCTATAGAATCTTTGATGGACCGGAGAGGTACCTTTGATTACATTCTGCTGGAAACAACTGGTCTAGCCGACCCCGGTAACATCGCTCCGCTGTTTTGGGTTGATGAGGGATTGGGAAGCACCATCTATCTGGACGGCATCGTAACTGTTGTGGATGCTAAGAATGTCGTGAAGAGTTTGGACGAGCCGGCACCTGAAACCAAAATCCATGATGATAGCCATGATCACCATGGCCCGGAACTAACAACAGCACATATGCAGATTTCGCACGCAGACGTAGTTGTTCTGAACAAGGCCGATCTTGTGACGCCGGAGCAACTGCAACAGGTCAAGGATCGAATCATGGCTATCAACAGTCTCGCAAAGCTTCACATAACGACACACAGCCGTGTTTCAAAGCTTGAAGGAGTGCTCTTGGATTTGCATGCTTATGATGCAGTTATTCAAGACGATCTGGACTTCGCAGAAAAGGGTCACAGCCACCTTGATCCCACTATATCTACTATAACTCTATCACTTGTAATTTTGCCGACTGAGACGATTATCCTCCTCGATGCTTGGCTCCGTTCTGTGCTCTGGGACTCCCGGTTATTGAATGTGCCCGATTCTGGGAAACCTTTTGATATTCACCGACTAAAGGGTCGAATTATATTGTCTGACAGCTCCGTCAAGCTCATACAAGGTGTTCGAGAGGTATTTGAGATAATAGATGAGAAAGATACTATATCTAGAACGTCGAGCAGCAATAGATCAGGAAAGATCGTTCTGATTGGAAGAGGGCTCAATGTAGAATCGTTTCAGCAAGATTTGGAGTTATCATTAGGCATTCGTAGTTAAGGATTAAGTCTCTAGGCTTAGCTACTGCCGTCGAAGCTCTGCTGCAAGATATCCGGCTTCCTATTATTCAGAACCAAAATCATCTTGGCCGAATAGCCCGTTGGCGCAAGAGAAGCCGCTCTTCGTCACCATCTTCTTACATCTGGTCAACAATGTCAATCGTAATTTACGGCTGCGCGGTCCAATTCGAGATACTAAAAGTATTAGTGCTCAAATGAATCAAGCCAAGCTGATCCGTCGAACTCGTAATCTCCTGCAAAGCTGCAAGATCCCTCGGTGGTTTCGTCCTTTGGGATAAATACACTCTTCGACTAGTGGAGAACTGTTTCCGTCTTCGAGCTCAAGTCAATAAGCTTTGATTGTGATGCGCAGTCGCTTCTTGCAACCTTGATGGTCTTAAACGCGAAAAGCTTGCAATGTGATTCATGCAGAAATTGACTAACTCTCTGCATAGCGGTCCCTAAAGTCACTCATTGAACCAGCGAAAACAGTGGCCGTTAACCTATAAGTACATGTAAATCCATTTCATTCAATCGTTGCTGTTCAACTGGCGAAGAAGATTCATCCATCATACAAATCCAAGTGAGATGGCAGTGGAGCGTCCAACTGAACACCATCCTTGAATCGCTAAACTTTTGCGGCATACTCGTTGATGAAAGTTGCGAGGCCTTCAAACCCTCTTCCACTTGCAATCTCTTCCGCGATGCCACTCATTCCGTCCCACTCCGTCGTCACAATCCTACAATCAGCACCCTTCCGAATGAGAACTTTCGTGCATTCCAGGTGGCCTCTCGCAGCTGCGCAGTGCAGCGCCGTAGCGAAAGTTTCACTCTTCGCGTTGATCAACGCTCCACTCTCAATCAGTAGCTTTGCCATATCTTCATGGCCTTTATGGCATGCCCAATGCAGCGGCATCAACCCACGAGCTTGCTTCGCGTTCACATCAGCATTCTCACGGATGAGCGCTCTGGCCGTTCGAATATCGCCGATAGTTGCTGCGTAGTGCAGAGGCGTGTTTAGTTCTTTGTCCACACAATCCACGTTGGCCCCTGCATCCAGGAGCAGCTTTGCTATGGCGCTTTGGCCGGTGATGGCGGCCTGATGAAGCGGCAGACTGTCTGATGGCGACTTCAACGACACGCGTGCTCCGTGTTTGAGCAGGAGCCGCGCCATATCGACGTGTCGCGCACTGATGGCGCACCATAAGGGTGAGTAGCCGTCGCGCCCGCTCAGTCGGTCGACGTCCGCTCCCGCAGAGAGAACCGCACTGCCGACTTCGACGTGACCTTCCCAGCTTGCGAGATGCAGGGGTGAGTCACCCTTGGCATCTTCGCAATCCACAATTGCGGCGAAACGGATTAGTGTTGTGACGCAAGAAGGCCGGTTGAGGCGCGCCGCTTCATGCATTGCTCGCCGCTGCAAGCGACCGTGAGGCGTGTTCGGGTCCACTTCGTTTTTGAGATAGCTTTCTAGCTCTTCAGGAGCATCTGCTGCAATGGCGGCAAACAAATCTGCTGTCGAAGCCGTTGATTGGGGATGAACAGGCCGAGAATCGATCTCGACAACATGACTTGGAGGCCCTTTCGCGTCTATAGAGATGATTTCATTGTTGCGGGGAGGCGAGTATTCTGGAAGGTCGTCAATACCTGGAGTGTTTTCCATAAAAGTCTTCAAGTCCACTGCTGGAATGTGAGTGGAAGAGCTTGATGTGGCTTCCCGCGCATGCGGACTTGTTACAGCTGATGAGTTGGACGCGGCTTTTGATACCCGCTGGAATGAGTCTGCAATGAAGAGCATTGATTGTCGTTGGTCGCGTAGTTTCTCTGTAACTTGCTCTATCCTCCTAAATGTGCTCGTGGTTTCGATAGGGGACTTGTTTGGCCTACAGTTGCAGGTCCCAAGACTTGCCAATTCTCCATCCAAGCTGGTAATAACCACGGTGAGACCAGACATTATGGTCTCAAAGCACGTTTTGAGGCCTTGCTGAGAGTTAAGAATGTCATAATGCACCGACAGTAGTTGCTGGATTTGGCATAGTGTGGCAATTGACATTGGAATTTCTGCTGATAACGTCGACATGACTATGGCCTGCTCCTCGGAGTCGACGGTGACTGAATTCGTTGATTGAAGAATTCGAGAGCAGTCGGTGAGCAACTTCGCGATTGTTGAAAGAGGTGATGGTGTTCTAGATTCGATAGAGTCGTCTTCCTCGCTCTTGTAGCCCTCGTCCTCAATGACAACGGTTTCCTTTGAAGTTGGTAGCACTCTTTCAATACGGACAGAGTTGCTACTAGTCCAAATACTAGATAAAGCAACCAAAGACAGACTAACACAGGCAATCGCGAACACAGTACTTGGATGGCAGAATCTGGCGATCAATGGAGCTTCTGATGTTGGGACTGCTGCCATGCTGTTGCGGGTATCCTCCTCCTTCAAAATTGTGTCCAAGTACACGGGGCCTAATCGCAGCCACGCATACTCCAACACTTGTCCCAAGAAGTTCTCACCACTTCTGAATTGCATTTGCCGTTGAGGAGATATGCTCCACCATGAAGGTTTGCTGGTGATCTCGAACATGAAACGCACGGGCCAGCGTAAACAGTGGAGGCGCGATAGGACACGCCAGATCCCGTGACCAGAATTATTACGGAGGCGTCAGACCTGCAGCGATTGTGAATGAAACGGCAGCCTGTAACTGCACCGTAGTTGCATTAAAGTCTTCTTCGAATTCAATTGTATCTCTAAAGAAATGTATGAACCATTCTGCGAAGCCACCGGAGCTCTTACTGCAATGGGGAACAGTCTTCCGTTCATTATGATCTCGGCAATTGGATACAATGCCATGGACATGCGCACCCCCTGCCAAAATTTTGCGCGTATTTGTGAGCACCCCACGCGTATTCCTGAGCTCACTACTTCCGAAAAAGTGAAGCAATAAACAACTTCATCATACACATCTCAGAGAGCGATTTCTCAACAACAACGTAATTAATGGAGATAATTCAAAAGATGGTTGATAGATAATTGTATTCGCTACCATGTGTGTGAATCTTAGCCAATAAAACGTCGTGGTTGAGCCGTGAGAGATGTCACTAGGTAGAGAGCAGTAGAGCTCTGTCGCTGTCATCAATTTCACTCAATTCGCTCGAAAACGAACTCTTTGAACCTTGCAAAGGGTTCTTCGAGGCGCTACTCCTCATTTGAAAGGCTCTTCAGCTCTTACTTCCTTCCTCCTAGTGCGATCTAGCGCATTTTCGTCTTCTGTTTCGTCTCCGTGCCTGAGGATACTTTAAAGGTTGATTTGTGCTGAGAAATTCCCAGAGCGTGACCAAGAACACGCTAAAATTTAGGGGGTACCCCCTAAAATTAGGCGACGGGTTTGCAAAAGTCAAAGGAAGGTGTACAAATGGTCGGAGTCAAAAGAGATAATTGAAGAAACTTGGAAAGATCAACAAATTAAATCTGCCGCGCAACTACCCTCCCAGCTCTACCCTATGGACCTGTGCCAACTCCGGCTTTGGCCCCTGCCCCATCAACTCTGTCGGTACAACCTTCTGATCGTTAAACCTCGGGTCCTGACCAAAACTCGGGTCCTGATGCATCGGATCAACTCCACGATTCTGATTTGCCCGTCGACCCTGTCGGTAGCAAAGAAAGCCAACCACTGCAGCTAGCAGGATCGCGACAACTACTCCGGCGACAATGCCTCCAATGGCCCCGCCTGATAGTCCAGACTTGGAGGCGGACGATGACCCTGTGGGATTGCCTGATTGTCCGGATTGAGAGGTGGACGAAGAACCTGTGGGATTGCCAGATGTGCCCGTAGATGTACCTGCTGAGTGTGTCGTAGTTGCACTCACAGAGATGGTTGATAGGGTTGAGCCACCCGATGTCTGGGCCGCGCTCGCCGCGCTGCCTGTCTGCGCTCCGATTTGAGCGAGCTGCAGAATTCGTTAGCTCTCTAGTATTTACCGACCGCTTGTGCGGACGAGGGGACTATATATACCGAACTAGCGGCTTTGGAAGAAGGCAATACGACGTTATTCGCGACGCATGCGCCCACAGCAAAGCTCACATCTTCCGGATTGACACCGATCTGGTCGGACAAGCAACAGAAAGGGTATTCGCTGCCGGCACTGTTGCTGCCCTGCCAGAGCGTCCAGGAGGAGTTTGCGCAGGTCGGTGCGCTGATCACTTGAGAATTGCAGAGGTTTTCTGTTGGAGAACCGATGTGTCAGCAATTACGGTCCATAGATAACTAGTTAAAAAGAGGAGAATCCACAGAGTGTAGTAACAAGATACATACGATCAGGACAACAGGCGACTGCTCCGCCTAGGCTGTTGCCGTCGCAAACGGTTCCGGATGGACAGCACGCTGCGTTGACTACTCCTGTGCACACAACCTCGCCCGCATCGCATGTGCTGGATAGCAATGCCCATCCCCCTTGGAAAGTTGATCGTTTGTCGATATGATTTTGTTCTATGCGGCGCGCGAGTTGAAGTTGGCCATTGACAGGAGTGAGGGAACTAAGAACAAGGTACAGGAGTGGGAGACAGGGTGTGATAACGGTCAACATGCTGAACTCGGTCGTAAATATCACATATAATTCTGGAAATGGGTCTACTGCGCAGTTAGGGGAGTACGAGAGTATCAAATTATTTTATCAACAGGACCGGAGCTGTAACATTAATTATCCATGAGACATCACAGGCAACAGCAGTTCGATTAAACATTTAAATAAAGAGTAACCCCCCTTGTAGTGAAACGCACCGAAACGGCCAAATACGAGAATAGTTGTTGGGTGGTTGGCTTGGATGCAGCGCTGAGATGCGGGATAGGGCCTCTTCATGGCCTCACCAAATCATGCCATAAATTTTGGGCGAATTAGCAGCAACCACCAAGGCGTGTAACTTGGCATCGTGAACTTGGCTCATGCTGTGCACCAGGAGTAATCAAAAACGGACGGAAAGTTCCGTAGGGGCGCAGCCAATCTTCCACTTGCCCTCGTCAATATCCATTGATGCAGTCTTGAAGGCGCACGCCTCCCTTGGCTTGAAGGATTCTCCTTTTAGATATCTTGACTACATGTAGAGTACCCTACCTATTTTTGGAGAAGCAACTGTGGCTGCGAAATCGAGATGTGTGAGAGGGCCTTTTATGTTAGAACATAGGTACGTAGCGGTAGGACACTAGATCTCTAAAGTCTCTGCCTAGAAAGTCTATGAAGATATGGTCAATGTGTCACTTTCTACTGCCATTTCTCCTCCACTCTGCAACGAGAACGTTCTGCGATGTTGACCATGCTGTCCATCGCTTCCCTGACGCCATTGGTCGCCGCTTCAACCGTTCCACCTTGCTTAATTGCGACTATCGGAGTCTTTTCGAATTTGGGGCGCACTGGTGGGAAAGTTCTATCAAGAGCAAATATGGCTCCAAGCCTTGAAAGCCGTGTAGTCCGGTAGTTTCGCTGGGCGGAGAAAAGGAACCTCGACAGCTTGCCACCCATGCCGTGATGTTTTAGCGTTCACTAGCGTCAACTATAACACCAACGTCCTCCGTACTGTATCCTATTTTATTGCATTTTGGCATCATCGCGCTTTAAGAACACTACTAGTGTGACGCACCGCAGATAAGCTAAGTTAAGGTATTAGTTGAATGTCTTCGCTCTAAATACCACACCTGCAGCCTTTGATAGTAACACCCAACAACTCCCACAACTAACGCAATCAAGGCGATAATGACACCAATCCCGGCCCACACGCCCGACGAAAGCACTGAAGAAGACTTGGATGGAGTTGAGGAGCTGGCGGTGTATGCGTCAACAGTTGTACTTAAGTGTATGGTAACCTGTGTCGATGGTGTTGCTATATGTAATTTTTGTAAACATCTTACTTTCTCCAATCATGGTTGCACCAGGAATGAAGAGAATGAAAAGACATACGAAAAGCATAGGCCCGACTACAGCAAAGACTAAGAACCACGTGAGCTGGGCCGACTCACTCTGTAACAGCGAACTGCTAAGCATATTGGTTCCAGCTTTCGAAGAGACTGTGACAGTCGTCACCTGCGTGGCAGTGGGCGCGTTCGGATTTCCCGTTATAGTAGAAGCTGGCATAGAAGCTGCCGTCGTAGCAGCTGCCGTAGCGCCAGGAAGTGAAAAGCCATTCTTTAAACAATAGCTCAAATACGCTGAACTAGCTGATGTAGCATCCGGCCCAGGGTCTCCCTGCGTGCAGTATGATGAAACGCAAGATACCAAGAAGCTGGTCGCAGACGACTGCAGGTCGGTTCGGCCATACCCGCAATAGCAGGAATTCAAACATCCATTTTGGCAATCTAGGAGGCCGCAGATATTAGAGTATCCTCCAATTCCGCCAAGGCAGCCTTCCGCGCATGGACGCATGGCCTTATAAGCGGCATCATCGGCCAACGAGGCTTGCTCATTTCCCTGTCCGTAGGCGAAGCAGGATAGAAGTATGAGAGAAAAGATAGAACAGACAAAGAAATCGGCCAAATTGGACATATTACTAGCTTGCCGTCTTGGGAGACACCAATTAATCGTGATAGAAGACTTAGGATTGGTTTGCGAAATGAAGAGAGGGGATCAAATGGTGTACTCCGTAGACGACAAAACCTTGGCTTAAAACCTTTGGTCACGCCCTGCTCGGTTGCTTTTTAACCTTTATTGCATCCTCGTGATGTGTGGCCAATGAAATATACTCTATTGTACGTGTGACATGCATAGTTCAGCTTAGAGGAATTGTGGCCGTCGTGCCAGCACATTTTGAAGGTCGGCTGCCTCATGAGCTAGAGCTATTGGCCGCCATGATAGCCACAAGGGTCATAATGTTCATGATTTGAGCACGCAACATGACAGATGCAATTACGCACAAAAACTCGATGCCTCAGAGTCAGAGTCGCTTAGCGGTTTTGAGACAACTGCATTTGAACGAAGTCAAGCTGTAGGAGCTGCTTAGGTAAGGTATTTAGGCAAAGACGAGTAAAATGTACATAGTGTGGTTTCTGTAGCCCTATGCAACCCAGAGAATCATATTTCAAGTCGCTTGAATTCAAAGTACCTATGATTCATCTCGGGATGTGGTGGGTCTCTCGACAAAGGGTCGTACGACGGGCATATTTCTCCCTTAAGGGCATAAACCGCGAGGCTGAGAATGACGCGAGAAGGTTGTTAATCTCGCCGCAGAGAAGAAAAGTTGAATGCTGAGAGTTGTCATCAGCGTCCCAAGAAGCCCTTCAGCAATAAAGTTCGATGCCCAGCAACTTCCCTCAACCCTCTACACAGCGTTAAACCCAGCGCCTACTCATCTGATTCCTCGAAGTAATGAAGGCAAGCTGCGCTGCATGAGGGATGAGCGCTGCATAAGGCAGCCGGGTAACGTGTGAACCAGGATTGAGGGTCCTGAAGCACTCCTTCCTCTTTCCAAAGTTTAGACTCGTCTTCCAGTTCCCAATCCGTAAAAAGACCCAAAATACTCCACGGGACCTGCAAGTCTCTATGCAGTTCAAGACGTAGGTCTGTTTGATCGAATTTGGAGGCCTGGACAGCCGGATCGTCTTTGGTAATATTCACAGCGGGAGGCTTTTGGTTCGTGATGTTCACATCTAGTGTGCCTGGATCTCCGGTATTCTGCTCCGCTGCTAAGTCGTCCGGATGAACTTCTTCTGTGGTTCGGCCCAACTTGAAGTCCTCCCAATCTCTTTCGGCTTCATAGAATTGCTGCACCGCACCTCCATCAGATTCAAATCGGAGCTTCACATCGAGAGCGGCTGGTAGCGTGTCTGTTTGACGGATGTATCTGTACCAATGTAAAAAGCTGTAAATGGTACGCGTATCTACAAAGCCATTGATGCCCATGTTGATGAGGCATCGCACATACCAATAAAACGACGGATCGGGACTGAAGTCTGCAACGGGATTAAGGCCGAGAGTCGCAACCCAGCCATTGAGAATAGCGTGGACACCACATTCTGCAGTGCCGAATTGGCGAGGGACAGGTACTGAGATGTATGGCAGGAATTGCTGCGTGGTAACTGCTGGAAGGGGCCAGTTGAGCCATTGCAGGTTGTGGAGTCTGCGTTCTATGTCTTGGAGCACGGCGTCGCGGTTCGGGCCGATGAATACTGGAGCGCTGTCAAAAATATATATGCGTGGACGTTGTTCTCCTTGCTCTTCTCCATCACATTGCTCCATTTGGACCCGGGCCACTATGTGATGGCCTTCTGCACCTTCCATTGCAGTGCCCTTTGCAGAGGATGTGTAGGTATGCGAAAAGATTCCGGGGCAGCGAGGACGGACAAATCGGGCTCCTACACCCTGGCATGATGTTGGATTCGAGTCATATCCACCAGCGAGTTCCCAAGCGCTTGGAGCAATCAGACCGTAGTGCTCCCTGACGTTTGGAACCCCAATGAGGGCGATGATGCCTCGAGCGATTGTGTCGTCGTCCAGGTACTCGGGGTTATCCTCGGACTGCTCCGGACGAATGATGACCTGCTGGTTTTCTGGTACGCTGCTGGTGAACAGTTGGTACCAGAATTTGAACAGCGCCTCGAAGTTCCTGTCTGACCTCCCGAAGTTGATTTCTTCGAGGGACAGCTCCGGAGAACCGAACTCCTTACCAGGTCGTTCATCATCAGCTGATGGGCCTGGTTGCGCCAGCATTGGATCCTCATGGCCGGTGAGAGGCTGAGGGGAGGGTGGAGGTGGAGTTTGTTGCTCCGGAATCTGTTGAGTAGTGCCGAGTAGCTTGTCTGCCATACCGGTCGCAAGATCCTTCTTGGAGCCTTCCGGTTTCTTGTTCATGATCTGCCCATACTGGAACTGTAGAACCGGCATGGAGAGCTTCATGTAGCTAGCGATAAGGTTCTGTCTCGACGGAGCAGAATTCTCAGCGGCCTTCTTCAAGGTGGCATTTGCTATATCCATAGAATTAGGCTCGACATAGATCTGTGAGGATTCAAGGGTTATCTTACCTGACTGGTTTGGGTTATTTGCTTCGTTGCGGCTCTGCCTCTGAGCACGATCTGGTGGTAGGTCATTAATGCCAAACTCTGGCTCCTCCTGTGCTTGTCGTTTGGTCTTCTTGCGAGGAGGTTCGCTGTCCTGACCAGCAGGAGAGGGTCGTTTCTGTCCCATGCGAAAAAAATGCAGATTGAATGCCAAAGGCGAGTATGGAGAAGTTGGAAAAGGAAATGAAATAGTTAAGAAGACTTGGGCTACGAGAATTATCTTAAAAGCATCATGTATTCATTCGCTATTCATTGTTTGGAGACAATAGAGAACAATTCATAGTGAATGGGGCAATTGTACCGTCTTTGACTCAAAGGAATCAAACTTTCATCTTAGCGAATTGCTCTTCGACAACACATAGATCAAAGAACACAATAAGATTCTTTGGCGATGAATCCACGCTCTGTCTATTCTCCGTAATTAGCCACATTCATTGAGACTCGATGGAAAAAGCACGAAAAGAAAAAAGTAGTTAGGAATAGAATCGTAGATTGTAAGAAAGATATCGAGTTGTTTAAATCTTTATATGTTAGAAGACACGAGCTAATACTTCCTCCGAAGGACACGCCGCATCCACATCTCTGCGTGGAACTCCGATGGAGGTAATAGAAACGGTATCAAACCTTACGACTTCACGGTAGTTTGGAGAAGTCCAGCATTGACATCATGAATATGCCTTTCTCGTCTCAAACCCGTCCACTCTCCCTCCTTGCATCACTTTCACTCCTAAATGACTTGAGGCGATGATTCAATCCCACCCCAGCCGCCGTTACATCCCTTTGAAAATCCCCTGGTGTGCTCATTCTCTTGAGTGGACTACCTTCTTTCTTCACTCTATTGATGGCAGACGCTTCATATTCCTTCCCAGCTGCTCCTGCTCCTCTCTGTCGTAGATAGTTCGAACTTGCTGCCTTTCGCAGTGGGCTCGCAGCATGAGTGTACACTCCCAAACTACCTCCGTCAGATTGCAGAGGTCGACACTCGGGGCTGAGGCTTGGAAATGGCCGGATTTGGTTCGACTGCGCACGGAGTGGAGAGCTGAAATCAGTTGCTGGGTTTGCGGATGCGGGCGACGTGAAAAGGTTAAGCGTTGATGCGCGAAGGTTTGGTGTGGTCAACGGTCGCGATGGCGGAGGTCGACTCTCGGGTTTCGTTACATGATCAGGATCGTATTGAGACGCGTATGCTGGATTTGGGTTGACGTGAAATCCGCGATTTATCACAGTATGAGGAGTGTAGACATCGACTTCGGTCGTCGTGCCCGAATCGGCGTACTTGGGTGACGTGGCGGCTTGCTTGCGAGGAGGTGTTTGTGTTGCAACTTCACGAACAGGGCGGTTGAGAGAAGGATGTACAAATTTGGTGTCATATTCGTTCAAGACTTGCTTCGAGATTATAGACGTGTCTTTGCCCTGCTGCGAGAAATATGTTGCGAGAAAGTGAGACTGAATAGACAAGAGTCCCGTGAGAAAGATGGTTTTGAGGACTGTGACGCTAGGCCGTGGGTCAAGAGGCTGTAGAGGCAGGAAAATCCAATATATAAGGATATGTGCTGGGCTGAAGAGACAGAATAACCGTAGACATATCGGTGTAGGATCCCAGATGGAAACCTCCCAAACGTCTCGAGTGTCGTCGGGGTGTGCACGAGATTCGGCCGCAGTGGAGTCTAGAATGTCTGAGAGGAATCGGAGAGGTGAGGATGCCATCGGAGATGAGTCTACGCGTACTCGTCGAGCTGATGGCGTAGAAGGTACGACGTCAATTGCCTGCTCAAATAGCCGATAATGCCGCTTCCGCGTGAAGGTGTATACTGCGTTCAAAATCGAGAGAAGCGATAAAAGGTCGACGATGAGGGCACACTTTTCATATTGTCAGTTACCGGTCTTTTAAGCATATTAAAATATTGTAGCAACGTACAAACCAAGCCAGCCATCCACTCCCCAGTCTCCTCTCGTGGTCGGCGAACACATCGTCTCCATTTGAGGTAACTTTGCTGTTGGCGCGGGCAACAAGGAACACAAAATTGCAAGCAATGCCAACAACAGTCGACCAGTCTTTCAGAGCGTCTTGCCACTCATCAGAATTGAGCTCCTCCGAGAGCCAGAGTAAAAAATTGCCTGGGTTGAGCTTTTCCTTCAGTCGCTCAGCGAGAGGCCGTCGGCGAACGAGTCGAGGAGCCATTGCGCGTTGTTGAATGTTCTTGTTGGCTCATCATCTTCAGCAAAAGGACAGAAGACGTGAGCTCCAGTATTTCATTGCTGTTCCAATGTTTACATGCTGCGATGGCGTTGCGTGAAACGACCGGAAGTTCTGCCAGGCGTCACCGCTGCCTATCTAGGCTGCCCTCGCTGAGCTCTTCCGACCACCGATGGAGCTTACTTTAGGAAGAAGCAAGCAATTGACCATAGCTGCAGCCCACTATCACGCCGTCGGGGTCAAACTTCTCCATCTTGCTGGACTGCTTTCGCCCACGACAACATTAGCATGGCCGCTCCACCATCTGCATACAAGGACAGGCAATTCCTCGCCGTTATTGGTGATGAGGTCAGAGCTTCCTGGAACTGGTGTGCAAGACTGCGCAGCTGACATGGCTTCCACAGGACTCGGTAACTGGCTTACTCCTGGCAGGAGTCGGCCATGTAACAGAACCTCCGGATTCTCAGCGCAACTTTCTCGTTGTCGATCAAAAGACGGATACCCCGGCAATTGAGGAAGCATTCGACCGCTTCACACAAGAGCGAAAAGATATCGCCATCCTTCTTATCAACCAACATATCGCCGATAGAATACGACACAAGGTCGATACATACACCGCAGCATTCCCGTCTTTACTAGAAATTCCTGCCAAGGACCATCCATATGATCCAGAGAAGGACAGCGTCTTGAGGAGAGTGCGAAGGTTGTTTGGAGAGTAGCCGTAAGCCAGAAGGGTGTTTTTATGCGCGGTCGATGTGCAAGATATTCATATTCAGGAAGCTTAGCGGCAATGCGCAAGACGCAGAGCGCTGAATTCTCACAACTGGTTCGCATTGACAGCATTGGCCATTTCACTGAAGAGACGACTCTTGAGGGACTTCTCAACTAATCTGATAGATTATTAGAACTTGAACTTCAGGCTCCTCTAGGCCTTTTGGGTCCAGTACCTGCCACCTACCCAATTTCGCGGAGTCGAACACGTCACGACTGCAATGTCACTGATTCTCGAATTTCAGTCCACTCTCCTTTCTTACGGCTCCATAAATACCAGCAATATCACCCTTCGGACCCATGTGCTCCTTCACGACGGCCAAATGTCCGTCTGCAACTTCGACAGCCTTCATCTTAGCTCCAACTGAAGCTGCCAAATCCAAAGCATGTTTCGCATCCTTCCGCGCCAGATCGACCGCAAACAGAGGAGAATCTCGAGTGTAGTAGTCTCCAGACTTCAATCTGTTACTGTACGCAGTGTATGGTCCTGGAAACATGACTTCAATGAAGGCGTGCAGATTGTCTGTTCCAAGACCCGTCTTCTCTGCTAGGACATGGCCCTCCGATAGCGCTTCCACCATCTGCGCGATGAATGTATTTCCAATGATTTTCAGCAGGCTACTGGTGCCCTGTGCATGGCCGCTGTAATCGATAATCGCTCGACCCATAACGCCTTTGCAAAATGGCTTGATTTGATCAACTGCCGCCGGTGGACCAGCTAGGACGCAAATCAATTGACCGGCATCTGCCATCGCCGGTGCTCCGAAGACTACAAAAGCTGTCAGTTCGCAACATTTGGTAGTTTGACAGCAATCCTCGCTTACCAGGACAACCTACAAATTGTGCTCCCTCTCCCGTGATTCTCTTCGCAAGCTCATTCGTTGTGTCTGGATGTACGGTTGAGCAATCGCAGAAAAGTTTACCACGAACGCCACCAGGAGTTTTCAAAGCGGTCTCGATAGTGTCCTTGATTGAAGCATCGTCCCCAACGCAAGTGAATATGATCTCTGCTGGTTTGACAGCCTCTTCAATCGATTTGGCAACTTTGGTTTTATCGGTGCCCAGCTGCGCCGAAAGCTCTTCTGCCCGCTTTGTCGTTCGATTGTACAGTATCAACGGATGAGAGAGATTTCCCTTCTCTACTAGGTTTTTGGACATGCCACGACCCATATTCCCCAAACCTAACCAGGCAATCTGCGGTGTAGGTCCTTGAGCCATTGCGTTAATACTGCTTGGAAATTGTACGTTTAAAGGCGCTTAGGAAGCAATGTTAATTGCAATGCAGTTTGGAAGATGCACCGGAATTTATACTTCTTAGGTACCCGGATGTCAGAGCTTAGTACCTACTGAACCCACGGCTGGGAATAAATCGGGGTTGACATCATGAATTTATAGCTGTTAGTGCATTTGCCTTAATTCCTCCACATGCCGTAAATTCTCAACCGCAACGTGAATTTGATCCGCGCTCATGCATGCGTCACTTTGTAATCGATAAGGGTGGGTTCTTTAGAAAATGCGTTGCATTTCCCCACTCCCGATCCTGACCCGCCTGCATTTTTCGCCGCTCAGTTTTTGTCTGCCCACCTGAGTCATACAAAACTTCACCCTTCATGTGCGATATATGGAATTGAGGATGTTCCAACTGGCCTTGCGGATCGCAATTAGCCTTCTGCAACATGAAGGTAGCTCGTCTTGCAAATCTGTCTTGCAAGGCGGGCCAGCAGAGCTTGGTGGGTGTTGAGACAAAAAAGTCCCACCGGAGGGCTTCGGAATGAGATGTGCTGACGATTGTGGGACAGCCATTGTGTCTCGCTGAGGAAACGAGGATTTCCCGGGAGCTGGGACAGCATTTCAGATGCTTCCATAATAGTTGTCAGACATTAGACAAGCAGAACGAAAAGTCGAGAAGCCCGAAGAGCGAGCGAGTTAAACGCAAACTGAAGGAGCGAGACTTTTTCGTTTCGGTGTTGAGTTCCAGTGCTACGAAGCGCGATGCGAAGGCGTACTTGTCAAAATTTCAACCTAGCTCGAAAACCAAACCTACGAAAGAGAAACCTGACTTCCTCCGAGCACCTTCTACGACAGTTGAGGCACGACGGCATAAGGAATATGAAGGGCGACTCGCCAAGAGCGGTGTGAACCTTGGTGGGTTATACACGTATCCAACAGCGATTGAGAAGAGCCCGGTATTCACACAAGAACCGCTCCCTGAATCATTTCAGATTCACGATGTTGAGCCGCTGCATCTCGCGATCGTAGTCCTGAGATACCCACAGCAATACAATGACGAAATATTGGATGGCGTGGCTCTGACACTCGCACAACTCGCTCGGCTGGGCTTGTTGAGTGTGGTAGTAATTGATCCGCGTAACGAACGAAAGGCGCTTGAAAACAATTCACGTCGTCCATGGTCTGAAGAGATCGCCAAGCAGTCTTTGCGATTGGCATCGGCAGTCAACAAACATAGCAGTGTGGGCGCAAGAGTTGTTGACCAAGCTCTTGGAGTTTCCAAGTTGGAGAATGATATCCCGTGCTCAGTTCCGGTTCGTGGGAATGTTGTCGTTCAGCTACAAAAGCTCCTATCCACTCCGCTCAAAAATGGTATCATCCCAATTATACCACCGCTAGCAGTTTCGGATACAGGTCAGCTACAAAAGGTGTCTGCGAATGATGTAGCTCTGGCTCTGACACGAGAATTTGCGGGACTGAATTGGCCAATTGCAGCAGAAGAGACCAGCGAGAACGTACCTAGCAATGCGGACGCAGAATCAATTGGAGGAACAGAACGAGCTTCTCTTGATCGAATAATAATTCTGGATCCTATTGGCGGCATTCCGGCCAAAAACCGACCAGACAAAGCGCACATTTTCATCAATCTCGAACAAGAATATGAGACGATACAATCAGAGCTTCAGACCAATGATCTGTCCGATCAAACGGCTCCAAAAGATCCCGGAAGGCGTCATTCCATCTTTGGTATGAGTAACCCCTTCTCACGGTTCACGGAGGATGAAATAATGCAGATAAAACCAAAGACGGACGTGCTTCAACAGACGTCACCCAAATCTGAGGAGCAGAGTGAGATGCAGCGCCATTTGCAGAATCTTGACCTGATACAGCGAGCTCTAGCATTACTTCCACCGACCTCATCAGCGTTGCTAACTACCCCTTCCGAAGCCGCAAGCTCGGCATTCTCTGCGTTAAGTGACGAACAAGCAACTGGAGTTCGTACTCGACCGAAGCGAAACCCTCTAATCCACAATCTTCTTACCGACAAATCTGTAATATCATCGTCCCTTCCAACCGCTCGCCTCAATGCTTCAGAAAGCTCATCGTCTCTCCCACACTCCACTTTCTTCAAGCGCGGCATGCCGGTTACAATAATCCCAGATCCTCTCACAATGCCATGGACAGCTCCTGGGCCAGAAGGCTCATCATTGGACCTCTCTTCTGATCCACGCATCGACTTTCCTCGCCTACTGCATCTGATCGAAGATTCTTTCGGTCGGAAGCTGGACATTAAACACTATATCTCCCGGATACGCAACAAAGTCGCGGGCATCATCATTGCGGGTGAATACGAAGGCGGTGCCATTCTGACTTGGGAGACGCCGTCTTGGAACTCCTCTCGGCCAGCCGTACCCTACCTCGATAAATTTGCGGTCCTTCGCAGGGCGCAAGGTAGTGGCGGAGTAGCAGATATCGTGTTCAATGCAATGGTTCGGAATGCATTCCCGGAGGGTGTAGTGTGGAGAAGCCGAAGAGATAACCCGGTCAACAAGTGGTACTTTGAGCGAAGTATAGGCACGTGGAAAGTCACAGACAAGTGGACCATGTTTTGGACCGGTAATGAAATAGATTTTGGAAGCGGGAGTCACGTATTTGCTGGTGAAAATGAGGAGAGGGCGTTGAGATGGAAGGATTACGTGAATGTTTGCACGCACGTTGAACCCAGTTGGGCTGACCAAAAACCACCGGATTGAAATCTGGAAGCAAAGAATACATTCTCCACAATGGTACTGCTGTCAGGAGAGTTTGTCGAATACAGTATGGGTGGCGTGAGAAATCGCCATTTGACCAATCACTGCCCTTCGATTTTGGCAGCCTTGTTTCCCTTTCATCATCTGACGACTAGTTCATCTACAACGTTGCGCATACCATTTTGACAATGGCTCTCCCTCGATTCTCTTACTTCTTGATCCCATTGCTAGCGGTTTTCATCGCTTTTATCTTCTTCCCTGGCTACAAAGGCCCCACAGCAAGCGGAATGGCAATCCCACCTTTAGACAGCCCCTGTCCACTTGTTCATACTCCGCAATATGAAACAAAGAAAGACGATACCTTCACCAAGGGAGCAACGCATATGGCACTCGTCCACAACGCTATTCTACGAGGCTTCAATTCAATTTACCGACAAGCGCCGCATGTCAAGGAGGCAGATTACAGGGACTTCGTCGGTTACTCGCTAGCATGGTACAACTTCGTGAAATTGCACCACGACGATGAGGAAACGGAGTTGTTCCCTAAAGTTGAAGAAATCATCGGCAAGAAGGGAATCTGGGACCAAACTCACAAGGAGCACGAGGCGTTTCTTGCCGGTCTGGGTGAATATGAGTCTTACCTCAAGGGCCTGAAGACACCCAAGGATTTCGACGGCGCAAAGCTGGTGAGCATCATGGATACGTTCCAGAAGCCATTCAACGACCATTTTCACTCTGAGATCAAGACCATCGCTGCGCTTTCGGAGCTAGGAGACTACTCTGAAGCTACGCCGGTCTTCGCGAAATGGGGCAAGGCAAGCTTGATGAAGAGTGGCTATGCTGACGGCATCCCGATGCTGTTCTTCAACTTCGATCGTACGTTTGAGGACGGCATGTGGAAGGACTGGCCGCCTATGCCTGCACTGATTCGCGTGCTTTTGACAAAGGTTGGGAGCACTTGGCATTGGGGTTGGTGGAAGTTTGCGAGCTGTGATGGCGATGGGAACCCCAAGGTGTTGTATGCAGTGCCGAGCACGAAATAGGGATGTTTTCTTTTTCACCATTATTATTTTCAGGACGCCTGACGGCAGTTATGCAATGGCAAATCTACAGCAAAGGAGCCGTGTCCTGTTTTGTACTCACACTAGGTGTAACGCCGTGCTCCTGTCTCCATGCGAATAAGGTGGAAAGGCACAAACATCATGAGGTTACCGTACGCTAAAATTGCAGTGCTGTAAATACCTTATCATACGATATTAGGATGCAAGGGACAGCAAAGGGCGGCAGAGCCGCAACAGATCAGGCTGTTCCAACCGACCTTTCCATTTAAACTCCTATTGCGCCGATCTCAAGTCATTAAAACCTTCGCCTGCAATTAGACGATTTTGATAATGTCATGATTGTTCCTTTTCACTGCTTCTTGATTTCGCGGAACCCTCACTCCTTTTGGCCGCTCGCTCACCACCCTTCATGCAATGCTTCAGAATCCAAGGGTGTTGCTCGACCTCTTCTAGCGGAATGCGCTTTTCAGGGTCTAGTACCAGCAGCTGAGTTCTTCGTCAGTATCTAATCCCGAAAACAAAACAATGGATCAGAAGAGACTTACCCGTTTGATCAAGTCCCTAGCTTCTGGACTGACGAACGATGGGATTGACATCTCACATCTCACAATCCTTCGTTGTGTCATGACCTGGGTGTCCTCAAATGGAGCCTCTCCCACAAGAAACTCGTATGTAAGCACACCAAGGCTCCACAGGTCGACCTTATCGCTGTAATAGCCGTCACTTCCTGCTGCCGGTTTGATCATCTCCGGAGGCAAGTAATCTAGCGTTCCACACATTGTCTTCCGCCGGTTGTTCGGTGCATGTGCACTCCAGCCAAAGTCGGACAGCTTAATCTCATCGTGAATGCCGACTAGGATGTTCTCAGGCTTGATATCTCGATGGATGACATGTTTCTTGTGGAGGTACTTGAGTGCGGATGCCATCTGAGCGATGTAGCCAGCGGCCTTCCATTCGGGGAAGCGGGTGGCCTTGCGCAGGTGCTTGTAGAGCTCGCCCTGGCCGGCGAACTCGAGAATCAGAAAGATGCGCTTGGCGTCGTGGAAGTGACCGTACAGCCGCAGGATGTTCGGGTGCGCCAGGTTCGACTGGATCTCGATCTCGCGCCGTACCTGCCGCTCCACTCCGCCGTGCTGCAGCTCCGACTTGTGCAGCACCTTCAACGCACAGATGAACGAGCTGTTGCGCTCTTTGGCTAGGTATACTCGTCCGAATTTGCCTTTGCCCAATGGCTTGCCGATTTCGAACATGCCAAGATGGAATTTCCTAGGAGGAGAGGGTTGCTGATAGAGAGGTGCATTGGAGAGGCGAGAAACGGCGGTAGAGGTTTCGTCGGAGATGCGTATTGCGGTGATTGTTGCAACTGGAGGTTCTTTTTGAACGGCTTGTGAAGGCAGCGTCACCTTTGTGATTGTCGTTGCAGGTACTTTGGCGTTGGCACCGTGAAGCTTTTGCAACGGCAACTTCATAGCATTGCCGAGCCCAGTGATGGATATCGCGGCGGAGAGTGAACCCTTGTACTCGTTAGATGTGGACTTATGGGCGGAAGAGCTGCTGCTCTTCGTTGGCTTGAGTACTTTTGATTTGTGATAGACCCGAGGATGTTCTGGATCTTCATTCTGGTCGTTGATGGTGATTTGCTCGAAGCGTGCCTCAAGCGCCTCGGTGGATGCCATTGCTCACAATAAACTTAGCGAGCGAAGCTCTGTATGCTGTTTGCGTAGGTTGTATGCTCGCCGAACAAATAATGAGACAAAGTTGAGATGAGGTGATTGAAAGTAGGAGTGGAGTGGATGCAAGGCTGTTTACCGAACCATGGCTTGAGAAGTGGTCGCCCAGCAACGGCGGTCCCACGCCACCAACGACCCCCACATGCACAGTTTGTTCGCAGCTTTGGACGTTTTAGGCTTTCAACGCTGATTGTCAAGCAGATTTATCTTTTCTGTAAAGTCCTCTGCGCGAATTCGTGCAAATTGCTCGAGGTTTTCGAGATGGCTTCGGCCTATGGAAATGGATTCGCTGCGCCCGCGCCGACAGATGCTGGCTCTTCCATCACTCAGGCAGGCTTCTCAATTACTACGCATAAGCTTCCAATTCTCAAAGCTGGTCCTATTGAACAGATGATCGAGAAACTGGGCATTTCACCTCCAGAGATGATATTTGGAGACAATTCTATCCGTATCGACCACGCCAAGTCAGGTTGGAGCATCGAATTCAATGCTTTCGACGCTTTGGACAAAGTGGATAAGACTGGAAACTCAATGCTGAAGGTGTCGTACTCAAAAGAATGGCAAAAGAATAGAGAACACGTTCAGGAAGATATCAAAGAGGTAGTGAAGCCGTTCGATTGGTCTTATAGCACAGATTACAAAGGCACCGTCACATCCACAGAGGAAAGCAACCAATTCCAACCGTCAGAAAAGCCGATTCCTCTTGCGCTCCTCGAACGACGTGATCCTATCTTACTATTCGACGATGTCATGTTGTACGAAGACGAATTAGCCGATAACGGTATCACACTGCTATCATGCAAAATTCGCGTTATGCCTGCTCGATTGCTCTTGCTGAGCCGATTCTTCATGCGTCTTGACGATGTCGTCTTCCGAATTCGCGATACAAGAGTATACATAGAGTTTGCGACGGGTGAGGTTATTAGAGAATATACCGCAAGAGAAGAGAACTACGAGACCGTCAGGCAAAAGCTTGCTATCACAAGGGAGGACGTACCCGCAATCATGCGAGAGCCGAACAAGCTTGCTGCGCTGTTACCGATTCTGGAACAGACGCGAGAGAGCGTGATACTAAAGTGAAGAGTTGCATAAAATCAGAATATGAGGCCTGCTTCACAGAAGATGAAGTATCGAAACTGCATAGGAGCTCGGTGGATCATGATTTTGTCATTGCCAGATGCGTATACGGCGATGGTGATGGCATCAAAAAACGCCTACATGCAGGCTATTTAAACATCCAAGAAATCATCCTTCCATCGAAACTAGTTCACAGATTACCGCGCTTTTCCTGCTCCCTCTCAATGGCTTCGAAAAGACTCTTGAAGTTTCCAGCACCGAATCCAGAGAAATTATTGCGCTGGATAATCTCGATGAAGACAGTTGGGCGGTCGAGCAATGGTTTGGTAAAGAGCTGCAGCAAGTAGCCACCTTCGTCGAAGTCGATCAAAATGTTCAGTCTTTGAATGGTTTCGAAGTTCTCATTCAGCTTGATTGAGCTCTTGCTCAAGCGTTCGCGCATTGCAATGTAATAGCTCTCTGGGACGCTGATGAACTCGACACCTCTTGCTCGCATGTTGGTGACTGTCTCAATTATGTTTGGCGTCTTGAGAGCGATGTGCTGGACGCCCGGACCGTTGTAGAAGTCAACATACTCCTCGATTTGGCTCTTCTTCTTTCCTACTGCGGGTTCGTTGATTGGCATCTTGACGACATCGTTCGGGCTAGCCATCACAATACTCTTCAGTGCTGAGAATTCGGTACAAATATCCTTGTCATCCACGCTCCAGAATCGATGGAAACCTAGACACTGCTCGTAGAAGTCACAAGCCTCCTCCATCTTTTCCCAATCTTGATTACCAACACAATGGTCGATCACATCCAACGAACATGGAGGGAGAAGATTGTTGAGCGGGTCCGAGGCATTAACGGCCTTGAATCCAGGAAGGAAGGGTCCGCTGTAAGAGAGGGTTTGGTAGAAAGTATGAGTCGTGTCTCCGTACGTTCGCACGCTGGCCATCAGGATATCGCCCTCGACAGGATCATGCAAAACCCGGGGTTCCGCAATGCTGACAGCTCCCCTCGATACTGCAGCTCCGTACACACCACGCACGTCATCGACCTCGAACGCCACGTCCTTGACCGCATCACCGTGGGCTTCCAGATGTGCGTGCATCTCCTCCAACTTCGCGGAGTCCTCTTTGCCCAGCACTGGCCCGTTCTCTCGTTGAGCGAAATGTGCGAGAGTAGGTCGCAGTGGAGACATGAAGACGAAACGGACTTTGCTGTTACCGACAACGTGCGAGGCGATAGCTCGCGAGCCAGTCTCCAGCCCTGCGTACGCGACCTCGCGGAAGCCCATGCGAGTTACATAGTAGCTTGCTGCTTGCTTTGCATTGCCGACCCACCACGTTATTGAGTGGTAGCCATGGTACGTTGGTTGCGGATGTTGAACTGCCGTTGCGGCGTTAGTGCCGTTGGTGTATAGAGGCACCTGGGCGCCCGTCGCTGTGAGGACAGTTGGAGATGGTGAAATCCGTCCAGGAGCCATGTTGGAGAAGCTGAAAATGGACGTAAGCCGTAGAGATATTGTTCGTGAGCGTTTGTGGTAAGCTTAGATCGCTTTGTTCAACAGTGAGTCTCAAGAAACTTTAGGGATGGTGGACAATGAAGCAATAGTCGGGTCGAGGATTTTATTACGATTAGACATGTACAGATGGCACAAAGAAGAAACCTATCTTCGTCGCGCTGAATGGTTACACCTCCTCCCTGGACTACGAGTAAACCTCAAAGCTCATTTGGTGCAGAATTAGTAAATGCCGCTTCTTTCCTCGTTTGCATAATCATTCCAATGATCATCGTCTCTCGAACCACTTTTCTTTAACGTCATAAGCACTCAAATGGCTGAGCAAGTCGTCTGATTGCACAAAGTTAACCAAATGCTGTTCTAGGGAGGCGATGTGTGAGGTCGCTCGGCTAGCATCGGCTCAGATATTAAGGGAATGACAACCACAGCAAAGCTTCAACCCCATCCACGGAATGTGCCCGCTGACGGAAAGAAAATGCGGTAAATAGATCGAAGATAAACTATGACATTAGCTTTGCGTCGGGTCAGTTGGAAAAGGCGTCGTCACATCCGTATACTTCCAGCTGTGAAAAGCTACACCATTCAGCATTCTATCAATATAAGGCGCCGTAGAGGAAGATAACCTTTGCGAGCCCATCAAAATGGCCTCAGCACAAGCAGTCAACCTCTCGACCAACGACCTGCACATCCTCAACTCAGTCTTCGACCCCGAAAGCGGCCCCTCCTGCAGCATCACCATCGACGCCACCCTCCCCGAAGACCCAACCCTCCCCTCCTCGCTCCTCGCCTCTCTCCGCGCAAGCGAGCTCTCCGCCATCCGGGCAATCGAGTCCGTCCCGCCGCACGCCAGCCCGCCCGAAAAACACGCCGCCTACACGCGCGCCCACGCCCAGCTAACCGCGGCCATCGCCGCAGCCCCCGCCTACGCGTCCGCGCGCAACAACCGCGCGCAGCTGGAGCGCTGGCGCTTCGGCGACACCCTCTCGCGCGATGGCGCCGAAGCGGCCGAGACGGCGGCCGCGCTGATGCGTGCGCTCGCCGACCTCGACGCCGCCATTGCGGCGGCCGCACCGCCCGCTGCGGCTGCGGAGCAGGCGGTGTCGCCGGCGCGGGCGCGCGTGCTGGGCTCTGCGTGGGCGCAGCGTGGCGCGGTGTTGTTTGGCGTGGCGCGGGGGTTGGCGCGCGAGGGGATGGAGCGGGTGGACGAGGACGTGGTGGATGCCGTGAGGGCGGTGGGTGAGGGCGAGGTGCCGGAGTGGGTGGGTTGGGAGCGGCCGCGCCTTGAGGACGAGGCGTCCCGCTGCTTCTTTGTTGCTGGACTGTATGGCTGTGAGCTGGGGAGGGCGATGGCCGTCGTGAGTAATCCGTATGCTAGGCTTTGTGGCGCGATTGTTAAGGAGGCGATTAGAGGGGAGATTATGGGGTGAGGAGGAGACGAGACGGTTTGGAGAGAAAGTACGACGAATTGAGAGAGTGTGGAAATTGGACTGTCTTGAGATTGAGTGGAAAGAGTGCTACAGTGTGGACTGATGTCGTGGGCTTGAAGATCGCGAATGACAGCCCAAGAAAGATAGGAATGACTCATTGAGAAGACAAAACAGCAAATGCAGTGGATTGCTGGGTGAGGCTGAGCACGATGGAGACCGGATATACTCAAGAACACGGCTGGTATTGAGGAGTACTACCATACATCCTGCTCATAGGCTTTGCCATCAATCTGGCCGTATGCAATCACATACTGGTCTGACCTTTGGGTATCATGCCTGGTGTGGATGAGTTCACTAGTCTCGTCATACTGCTGCCAGAGATAATCATGTCATGTTGAGAACGTCAACTTAATTCCATGATACGAGTCGAAGGATAGATGCAACCAAGACTCGTAACACTCTGTGTTTCTTCCTCTCACCCGTCATTTCCCTAATCACGTTGAAGTTGGTCGACGGTTCTCAGACGTTCAAGTCAGAAAGGCAGTAAAAGAAAAGATATGATGACGCATTTCCGTAAACAGAAAACGTTTGATGTTCCAATCAGTTCCCTACGATGAAATTACACAGGGGATGAGTGTGTCAATGGCCTACTCCAATCAGCAAAAACATATTGGTAAGGAATGACATGGCTTCGGAACTTGGCTCTTCCCTCGTTCGAATCAAGGTACAACCCAACGTGAAACACAGCCTTCTCTCCGCGAAGTGGAGACTATTGAAATTTGGAACACTGAAGGAAGATGACAACAACGAAAGCCAATGGAGAAGAGATCCGACTGAACAAGAATTCTGTCGTGATTGCGAGCTTGAGTGAGAGAATCGTGCAGGCTCACATGCGCATAATGGTACAGTGACGAGGCCGGCTGAATGTAGTCTTGTGAGAAAGCGGAGAAAGAGGAGAAGCTGTTACACGTCCAATCTCATCGTCTTGGAAGAAATCAAGCTCATCAAGAGATTGCCAGCGCCAGATCGGCATGGGTTTGTGTTTCTGTTTTGCACGTGTTGGCGATGAGGTTGGAATTGGCCCATGTGCACGATCACGCCCACTGTAGCGCGCCGTTGCAGCTTAGATTTTGCTTGGAGCCAGCAAAAAGAAAAATATTATAGTATCCTGTGGTACTGTTCAGGATTGTCACCTCCGCATAGAACGGGTCTCCTACCTGGTCACTCGATCGCGCGCACGAAACGTACTAAGCTTCGTAGCACCGCAGCATCGTGCACCCTCCAACGATTCGACTTAGCGAGCAAATCAGCAACGTCGCATTGCATCATTGAAATGGCTATGCACTTCTATTGTCAATACTTTGATGAAGCCAAGAGGTGGTGTTGAATTGGAGATTGGTGGTCGCTACTGCTGGCCAAGACGTCTTCCAGTGGAAATACTGTAGGCGAGGCTTCGGAAATGCTATGATTAGACGCAGACCAGGTCAAAGTCTACATACATGTAGACGCGATTGACTAGGTATTTGCAGAAAGGCTGCATTTAATTATGGGCCGTAAAGCAGGTCTTCAGCAAGAGTGGTGGGCAGTCAGCAGTAAAAGACAAAAGGTGCAGGCCAATGTATCGATTGCGTGCAAGTATTGCATGCGATGGCCTCTGAAACGAAAAAGTCGCACTCGTAGTGGGCCAATCGATCCTGTTTGGATGCGCGGTGCAGCTGGTGCCGCGTCGGACGGTGGGCCAAGCTGCGTCCTAACCACACGGACGCTTTTGGGGAGCCGAAAATAGGTCGCATCCAATATGCCAGCCAAGACAGCACACTCTATACAAACCCAAAGGAAGCAGATGGTGAAGGAATGAAAACCCACTGCCTCGGAAGGACGATGATTCACTTTCGTTGATGCGGTAATAATGATCGCGTTGGCATGAAGCCTCGTGGGTCATGTTGATACATTTGCGCAACGGGCGCCTACAAGCGCCAGGGGTTCCATCAGGCTAAGGGTACTAAGTATCGACGGGCGTGATCAGTGTAGACGGGCTCTCTCGATGGCTGTAGTGGGAAATGAGTTGGCTTGCCTAAGGAGATGGAGCATCCACAGCTTCCCAACGGCACTGGCCAGCGAAGCGGACACTTGCTACCAGCTACTCTCAGCGTGACGGGCCACCGAGAAAAGACCGAGTGGTGGGTATATTTTCTTAGTGTTGTTCCGCGGTTATGCTGCTGATGAAGCAAGAAGCAAAGCAAATATCAACACAGCCACGTTGCACCTCGTACTCTTAGCACCGAATATGTAAGGTAGCGAGACAACGCAGCGCAATTCCAATTTGGCCAGCACTATTCTCGACGCGTCTAATGTTGCAACAGTCGTGCGTGCGGAAGCGTACCTGGATGCACATAGCTACCTGCTACCGAGCCAGCGGAGTAGGAAGGCCGGAGAGCCGCAGTAGTAATATATCACGAACGTCGACAAACTCCATAGGATTGCCGGTTATGTCTGCTGCCGAGAAATTTGGTGGAGGGTTTGTGGCTCGAAGCAAAAGAGCGCTCAAGGATTGCGGCATCGTGACTGGACTTGAAGTGCCTGGAAGCCTGGAGATGAGGACAATGTTATTTTATTTTTGCGGTGATTAAAAGGAGAGAAGCCAATAGCCATGGCACGGCGCAATGATAGCAGACACGCCACCGCGACCGACGGAGAAATTCGTTAGTCGCCTACGCGGATTTTGGCTTGGGCCTCGCAATTTCACAGCCCGTTAGCAGGTGTACGAGGCTTCAGCCACGCCAAGGGTGGGCCTGCTGATAATTTTACATGGGCGCAAGGGATACGTTGCTCACGCTCAGAATAGCCGCACCGCATTCGAGAAGACTTGCTCGCCCGTCTGTGCCGCGCTGATCCTGCTCCCTTCCCGGCCCAAAGGTGACAAGCCGCCTGCCTGCCGTTGTATCGCCATGGTCGCACTGCTCAATCAGGTAGGGCAAAGGAAAGCGCCAAAACAATTTTGTTTGGTCTTCCGGTGCTGTTCCAGCGTCAGGTGGAGCCATTGTCAGTCAACCCACCAGATGCGCCAACCCAGAGTCCAGCGTCCCATGGTCGTAGCCTATTGCCATTCATGTAATGAGAACGGCAGCGGCATGTGCAGCGCACTATTGTCAGTGCTGACGGCGTATAGACGCGGCCTGGAATGCCATCAGTCAAGTTTTCTAATCAGATCCTTCGTGTTTGAATTTAGTTGCCGGCAGAGACACCACAGGCGCAGCAATGTACCGAGTCTTTCACAGTCCGGTTCCATGGAGGCAAAAAGGACGAGGTTTCATGGTGGAGTCTTCGAGGGAGCATCAATAACGGGGGTGATTAGCCCAGACAGGGCCCTCGGAAGGGAGCACCGCCGTTAATGCAGGGGAGAGAGGAGGGAGATTGAGTTGATGGCAGGTTGTATGCGGCGTAGTGCAGGCTTTCCGGTGTTTTTTGGTGCTTCGACCGGCGCCCGCTGACCGACCGCTGGCTGGCGCACCTGCTAGCGGGCCCGTGGGCTTAGTGGTCTGTGGGCTGCCTTCGCTTTTCCCTTTCTTCCACTCGCCTTCTACTGATGCGTCCAGGTGCGCTGCTCGTGGTCTGGTCTGGCTGGCTGGCCCGTTCCTTGTCCTTTCCAATCTCATTCCCCTTTGCCGAGCCTGGCCTTCATGTCCTGCGCGAAAAAGCCTGTGCCTGTGTGTCTCTGTGTGTGTGCGTGTGTGTGTTCTGCGTGAGCGTGGGTTTCGCGCCCATTCCATCTTCGTTTGGCTCTTCTCTCACACCCTGCCAGCCGCAAACTCTCCCTTCTTCAACCTTCGACCTCTCCCTCCACCCTCAACCCTCTCGACAACCCCTCCGACCCGACGAAGACTGCGCTGCTGGTTCGCGAAAGCAGTGCCCTTTAATCACCGTCATCGTCCATCAATTCGTGAGCCTCCTCACCCGTCGACCATCGCTCCACGAGGGATCAGCCGCAGCATCTCAGCCAAAAAAACCCCCTTGCGAGCTTCGAATCATCACCAACTCTCTCCCACTTTCCTTACAACGAGGTTCCTAGCGAACCGGCCGCTCTCTTTCTTTGCACTCGCTATCTACCGACTTGAATTCAGTCGGTTGTTTTAATTGTCGGCATCCATCATACTCCGTCGACGTTGACCAACTGCAGTCACTCCTTTCCCACCGCTCAAGACCAACTCAAGCAAAACACTCTAGCTTCAACAATTGAGTCGTCGCCCCCCTGTTGCTCGGAACGACTCTCTTTCGCGTAAATCACGCCTTTCATAATTTGTCGGGCTGTGCCTGGACCTACGAACTTGTCTCTCAAACTTCTTTGAGATCGACAAGGTCGTGATAAGAGAGATTTGGACAAAGGAAATCTCATCGTCGCTCGCTCTCATTTACGACATCATTTCACGACGCACGTGAAGATGCTGGCCTAAGCCTGCCATCACTTCCGTCACGATTTTCCGTCCATACGCCCGATCTTTACTTCTCGTGCATCTCTCCAAAAGCAGTTGCATAGCATTGGTTTTGCGGTCCCATTGGTCTTGATCAGTCAAGTACACTCGTTTGTAAACTTCTGACAGTGAGTTTCCAAACCGAGAAGTAGGCTCTTTGAGACCTGACTCTAACCTTGACCCAGCGAACCATCTCTCACCACTCCGGGCCACTTCACCTATTCTCCAACCAGCTAACATCAAGCAAACCCGCACATAATGAGGACAACATCTACTCTATGGGCTACGGCCCTTGCTTTGATGTCCGTGACCAGTCCACTCCTGACCACAGCCAACGCAGCACCTGCCGCCCCGAAACGCGTGGAACAACGGCCGAAATATTACTTCCCGCGGCAGATTAAACGGCAGAACTCTGGCCCAACCGATCCTGGTGGAGGTGTTTTTGTGACCGCTACCGTTACAAGCACCTACTATCAACTCTCAGGGGCAGCTGCATCGACTGGTGCCGGTTCAGACGGTCCAACATCAACCGAAGTCATATTCTCAACCGCGATTGTAGTGCCAGTTCCGGCATCGGACGTACCAGGAACCTCTTCTAACTCGACTGACCCTTCGACATCGAGCTCATCTTCAGCAGATTCCTCGCCGGACACGTCGTCAGCTAGTGATCCTGCATCAGCACCGACTGCCGCTTCGGCCTCCGTCTCTTCGAGTACTACTGACACAGACACAACCTCAATTGTAGGTAGTGTTGCGTCGATTGCATCGTCCGGTTTCCTACCATCCATCGTCATCCTTCCTACGACCAGTTCCTCGAGCATTGCGGTGTCGTCATCATCGTCATCGTCGCCATCGTCGACGAGTGACGACGGATCGGCAAGCTCAACAACAGATGGAAGTGCGGCCAGCTCCTCATCAATCGGATTGACTATCGGTCTGTCCACGGTCTTTGGAGGTTCTTCGTCAACGGCTGCAGCTGCAGCGTCCTCGACAACGACGTCTGATGATCCTGTCATTAGCAGCTTTTCGAGTGCCTTGTCATCGATCCTTGCCTCGGTGACCTCGGTTTTGAATACTGTCACGGATCCAGCTGCATCATCATCAACAACATCAGCGGCAGCAGCAGCAGCATCATCCACCACAGATTCCTCGTCAGCAGCTTTGAGTCTATCTATCAGTATCCCACTGAGTGACACGTCTCTTCCAACTTCGATTCTATCATCACCCTCATCCCTGATTCTACCGTCATCGAGCACTGCCAGTGGAACTGTCGTAACATCGATTCAAATTACATCGTCAGCTGCGGTTACATCTCCTTCGAGCGTGGTCTCCAGCGCTACTGACGTTTCGAGCTCCCTTGTGGTTTCGTCCAGTGCTATCAGCAGTGGTTCAGTGGGTACAGGAAGCCTTCCATCAACGACCATTCAGCCTACTTCATCGTCATCATCGTTGGCACCCGCAGTCTCAATTGCTTCGTTACAGAGTCTATCTAGTTCTGCTCCTTACTCGATCGTTCCCGTTTCAACGGACTCAGCTACGACTCAGAGCATTCCAACGGCCATCATCATTCAACCATCCACCGTGTCTACGAGCGCGACTGGCATCCCATCGAGCATGCCTAAAGTCATTCAACCTGCGAGTGGTGTGCCGGTTCAACCAGAGAACACTACACTCGTCCAGATTGGCTTCGCGCCTGAACTGAATTATGGCTTTGTGTCCTCCAATCCACAATCCGCCAGTCAGATCTTTACCTACGTACCTCCCGGAATTGCCTATGGCCTCGGCATCAGTCAGGACCAAGTGACTATAGATTCACTCCAGCCGTACGACACATCTCAGGAATATGGGTATATCACGACGCTTTGTCTCTTCTACATTCCATCCGACATGGTCGACCAATTATCCGTTGACATTCACGCTCCCAATTCCGGCCTTTACTCCAACCCGAACCCCACGATTGCCACATTAATGAGTCTCATTGTTCCTTCGATTCCTATCCTAGCCGGCCAGCCTATCGATGCTGTCTCCGCGACCGGATCATCATCTTCTGCTACCGTTTCTCCCGGTTCGCAAGGTGGTGGTGCTCCTTTCGGTGGCGATGCAAGCAACTCTTCACCCGTATCTAAGACCGCCGCAGCCATTGCCGCTCCAATTGCAGCAGGTGGTATTCTGTACGGTGCGTCGATGGTCTTCGTGGCTCGACGGTATCGGAGGAGAAAGCAAGGCCATGCTCGGGCAAGTAGTGTGCCGTCAACATTCTCCGGCGGTTCGGTGGGTATGTGGATGAGTGGTGCGCGTGCAAGGAATTCGCACGGCTCCGACTCAAGTAATAACCGAAGCATACGGACGCAACAGATCTCGGCCCCCGTCATGGCGGAGAACTCTTTGGGTTGGAACTAGACGCGAAAAGCTTTGTCGCTCAACGGGCCTACCGAAGAGGCCCTTACACTATGATACCCTATCTCCCGCGGATGGCAAGCAGAGAGCTTTCCTACTTGCGGTGTCCTCCTAAGTACGGAACGGATCAGCTTGACGAGCATCTTCATACGACATGGCAAAACACCACACACGAAGATAGCAGTCCCATCGTTCCTACCATTTGAGCGTCTCTTTGACCCACGGATTTTGGACCCAATTTCCTTTTCTCTTAGTTTTGCACGTTGCTTCTAGATACCAGTCTGTAGCTTTCTAGCTAGACTCATTTTCGATTCTGACAACGTGGTTTGCAATTAAGTGGGAGCAGACTTATGCTGACCACTCGGTGCAATAAAGACGAAGTTGTACATATCAAACCGAGATGGTAGATGGTAGTTGTTGATATTAATTTCATGTCTACTTAAAAACAAGACCCTCTGAACACTACATCTGCGAAGTGTTGACTGAATCTCGTACCACGCCTTTCAAAATGAGCGTCCGCCTTACGCACACTCTCCAGTTTAAAATTCCACTACGGAGTAGGTACCTTAGCAATGATAGCAGACGCTATTGGTAGGTGCAAACTATTCCGCGGGACAGGCTGTGATTGCAAATGCGTGACTACAGGGGGTAGTCAACTCCGACCGCTAGCGTGAAAAATGGGGGAAAAGGCGGTGACAGAAAAAAACGTCCCACTTAGGAAATTATTAGTCCAAATCTGGTTAGCGTATTTTATTCCAACCTCATCC